>Ga0116204_1000542_pt1 | contig 21577 bp, 17 predicted proteins | sample LakKivwa52mmetaG_FD_94481 | JGI IMG/M metagenome (GOLD analysis project Ga0116204, IMG submission 94481) | Anoxic lake water microbial communities from Lake Kivu, Rwanda to study Microbial Dark Matter (Phase II) - Lake Kivu water 52m metaG | ecosystem: Environmental > Aquatic > Freshwater > Lake... | reverse complement strand
GGAATAAGCTATGGCCCTGTCTCGAATTTTACAGAGATGGGATTAATTCGAAGAGAGCTCGAAAAACAGCGGCGACACTTTCCCGTTCGAGAATTGATTCGTCGATCACATTCTGCTCTACTTGAAATGATGCCTTGTTGGATGATGGGGCCTGGGTCGGTTGCTCAGTTTTTACCTCCTGAACTTATAGAATTCGACCTACTAATAATGGATGAGGCTTCCCAGATTCGTTCCGAAGATGCGTTAGGTTCTCTAGCCCGAGCAAAACAAGTAGTCGTAGTGGGGGATTCTAATCAGATGCCTCCGTCCGATATATTCACAACGAACTTGGATGAAAGCGATGATGATGATGATGAGGCGGCTGTAGCCGATATGAAGTCAGTGCTTGATTACCTAACCCAATACTTAGAGCAATCGTATCTTAATTGGCATTATAGAAGCCAGCATCACGCGCTGATCCAATTTTCAAATTCTAGATACTACGACGGAAAATTGATTATCCCACCCTCCGCCTACAAGACCAAGGTGGATTTGGGAGTTAAGTGGCACTTTATTTCTACTCCGAGCTACAGCAGTGGTCTTAATCCAACTGAGGCAGATACTCAGATCCGGCACCTATCAGACCATGTATTTGCGAATGCAAAGTTACCAGCCAAAGATCAGGAATCAATTGGGCTTGTAGTAATGAATGTCAAACAAAAGATGCTCCTTGAGGAATTGTGGGATCGGCGCCTTAGAGATGACGATACCATAAGAGAAGCACATGAATCTTTCAAGCCAGCTGACGGGATATTCATCAAGAACCTCGAGAACGTCCAAGGAGATGAAAGGGATGTAATTTCAATAGGATTTACCTATGGCCCCGACACCAATACGGGTATTCTGGCAAATCGATTTGGCCCTATAAACAAGGACGGCGGTTGGCGCAGATTGAATGTTTTATTCACAAGGGCTCGAAAGCGAGTCCACGTATTTTCGAGCATGCGAGCCTCAGAGATAATTCCCACTTCCAAGGAGGGAAGAAGAGGTGGGGGGGATCTCAAAGCATATCTCGAATTCGCCGAGTCGGGTAAAATACCTGATTTTGGAAAAAGGACGGGTAAGGGTCCCGATTCGCCATTTGAAGAATCCGTTGCCACAATTGTGTCTTCCCTTGGATATGAAGCTCATTTTCAGGTCGGTGTTGATGGGTTTCTGATTGATATTGGAGTAAGTCATCCGAGACATCCCGATTTATACATTTGCGGAATCGAATGCGACGGCGCTCCTTATCACAGCCATCCGGTCTCACGTGATCGTGATCGCCTCAGAGAAGAAATTCTAAAATTGAGAGGTTGGCACATTTATCGTATTTGGTCTACGGATTGGTATCGAAATCGAAAGACAGAAATTGAGCGGCTTTCCAAGGTACTTGAACAAAGAGTCCTAACAAGTGGGGCATGAAAGTCAAAATGGAAAAAGACCGATGTGCTGGAAGAAGAAAGATTGGGGGGCGGTAGCGCCCCACTCCGCTCACGTCCTCGCGTATCGCGCATCCCTTCTCAGGCCACTTCTTCATGGCGCAAACGTTGTTCTCCAGACCTTAATCAAAAAACTTATCTTGGTGGGGTCTTTTAATTTTAACGCAAACAGGATGGTTCCTATGCCCCTATTAAAAGAAGGTCAAAAAGCACCTCTCTTTTCCTTGCCTAACCAGGATGGAAAAATTATCACCTTATCCGAATCTGCAGGAAAAATCCGAATTCTTTATTTTTATCCCAAAGACTCCACGCCGGGATGCACTACGGAGGCTTGTAATTTTCGTGATTCCTTTAATCTCCTCAAAAAAAAGGGGGTTGAAGTATGGGGCCTTTCTAAGGACAGTCAGTCTTCACATCAGAAGTTCCGGACCAATCAAAGCCTCAACTTTGATTTGCTCAGTGATGTTGAAGGTGTAGTATGTGAAAAGTATGGTGTCTGGCAAGAAAAAAAGAACTATGGAAAAACTTATATGGGTATAGTACGCAGTACCTTCCTTATTGGACCCGATGGCAAAATTATCAAAGCCTGGTATGGCGTTAAAGTCGCCGGACACGTAGAGCAAGTTCTGTCTCAATTACCTTAATGCGAGTCTTTATTTAGCTTACGTGCCCATCTGACTTTATAATAACTTTAAACCCCTACTGATACGAAAGGCGTGATGGAAAGCACAAAGACCACCAAGGTGATCCGGGAAGTATTTGGATATATACACCGCTTTAAGGGACAAGTATTTGTTATCAAGATAAATGATGACATTTTAGATGAACCTCTTTTTTCCTTACTCATTCGGGATATAGTCTTGATTCATCAGATGGGTATTAAAATCATCCTTGTTCCGGGTACAAAAAACAGTATCAATAAGGTTTTGGCAAATTATGGCAAACCCAGCGAATCTCATAAGGGAATGCGTATCACCTCTAACGACTTAATGCCCTTAGTCAAATTAGGGGTTTCTGATGTTACAAACAAGCTGCTTACTTTACTTTCCGAAGGCGGGGCAAATGGCGTTTTGGGTAACTGGGTCAGGGCGCGCGAGGTAGGTGTTCTATCGGGCAAAGATTATCAATCGACAGGCAAGGTTGAATCAATAAAATTGGATGTACTCCAAAATCTCATGGATGACCAGCTAATACCCATTCTCACCAATATTGGTTACAGTAATATTGGCAAACCTTACAATATTTCTAGTAGTGAACTTGCAGTATTTGTTGCTAAATCTATCCGTGCTGCTAAACTTTTTTTTGTAAGCTCCTTAGCGGGGATACCCAAACCACCCCACCTAACCAAAAAGGAGAAACGGGGAAACGGACTCTTTTCTAGTCTTGAATTATCTGAGGCAGAAGGATTCTTGCGGGAATACCAAGGTTTTTTTTCTGAGGAAGTACGAGCGCATCTCGAATTAGCTATAGAGGCAATTAAAGGTGGGGTAAGGCGCGTTCACCTTGTCAATGGTGTAATTGACGGCATCATACTTCAGGAAACTTTTCAGTCCAGCGGTCAAGGAACCATGGTTCATGGGAATGTACATTCCAACATTCGGTTGGCGCGGGCTCAGGATATTTCAATCCTCATGCATATTATGCAACCTTATGTGCAGCAAGGGCTTTTGGTGCAACGCCCACCCGAAAAATTTTCTGCCATGCTTGACCATCTCTATATATATGCTGTTGATGATGTTATTCAGGGTTGTGCTGCCCTCACACCCTACTCTGGAAGATATGCAGAAATTGAGGCGGTTACTGTAGATCAAACATACGCCCAGCAAGGTATCGGTCGCAAATTGGTAACTTATTTACTCGATCTGGCAAAGCAGAAGGGCTTTAAAGCAGTGTTTATCCTCACAACCCAGTCCTCGGATTATTTTGAACAATTGGGATTTAGACTGGCAAAATTTGAAGACCTTCCTCCCGAAAAACAACAAGTCTACAATACCAACCGGAATAGCAAAGTTCTCGTATACCCATTTAACGGCGATGGAGTCTAAGGAACAATATTCTAAAACACAAACAACAACTCCTTCTCAAAGATTTGCTTCCGCATAACCTACCTTTAACTCTTAAACCTTACTGGAAAAAAATGGACTTAGATAAAATAGAACAGGGCTTCAAACTGATGCTTGAGGGCATGGGTGAAGACCCAAACCGCGAAGGACTTCTGGATACCCCCAAGAGGGTCGCAAAAATGTACAGTGAAGTGTTTTCGGGTCTCCATAAGGATCCTGCCCAAGAGCTAGGAACCTTTTTTGCCGAACAATACGACGAAATAGTCCTTCTCAAGGATATACCTTTCGTTTCTATGTGTGAACACCATTTTTTACCCTTTTCAGGTTCTGCTTCTGTGGCTTATATACCCAGTGACAAAATTGTTGGTTTATCTAAGCTAGCCCGTGTGGTGGAGGTCTTGGCCCGTCGTCCTCAGGTCCAAGAAAGGCTTACAAACCAAATCGCCGATACCATACTCACAACTCTGGGTGCCAAGGGTGTGGGAGTCGTTGTCCAAAGTACTCATTCCTGTATGACCATTCGTGGTATTAAAAAACCTGGTTCGCGTATGATTACCAGCGCCATAAGGGGAGTTTTTAGAACTGAACTCGCGGCACGCACTGAATTATTTCATTTGATAGGGCATCCGTAAAAAAGCCTTAATTCTTTTGACTTTACACCAAGTCTAAGTCAAAAGAACTCCTGGTACTTGTTCCACCAAGGCTTGTGGGTGGGATCAAAAATTATATTACGATTTAATTACCACTTAAAACTCTGCCCGTCGAGGCTGGTGATTTTTTGGTTGCTTAATCTTTTTTGCAAAATGCTTTTACCTTGTTCAAGAACCTTTTCACGCTCCTCACTGCAGGGGCTAAACCAAATTTCATCACCACCGTCATAACGAACATAACACTTATCGGCTATTGTATGCTGACCCAAAAACACCTCAACGGAACTGGGTACTCCTTCTATTAAGAGATTGCGGATCCATCTTATACTCATAAAAATCCTAGGCTTATGAGGGAAAGTACCCTTTGTGCGGGTGAGCACGGGACGCTCATGCAACTTTTTCTATTGTACCAGAAAAATTACGAGGTGGCAAGAAAAGGCACTCGTCATCATCCTTAATGTGTGCCTAAGGGCTGGATCAGTTCCAGCCACTTGTTGAAGGCCTGGTCAAAATCTTGGGGTGGCTGTTCTAGATTTCCTTCCTGAGTTTGCAAAACCAGTAATCCAGTGCCTGCCCAGGCCAAGGCCCAATTTTCTAGGGCATTAAAGGAAGCTGATTGAATCTCCTTTTGACCACGAATAACCAGCCCGTCTTCAACTATTCCGACCTCTATTCCAAAGGCCTTTAATTGGAAAACCATATGCCTCAGTATATCTTGAGGATAAGACCGTAAAAACTCCAGATCCCGAAAAATAGATTCACCAGCCGCTAAAGCCGATGCACAGAGAAGGAGTAAAGATTCTTCTTGAAGAATTCCCAGGACATCCCAAGCAAAACGTCTCCCCAAAAGGCTGCTTGTGCGAATGCGGACTGAACCTCTGGACACGAGACCATCTTTCTTGGGGTTTATTTCAATATCTGCCCCCATTTTTTTTAGTGCATTTAGAAAGGAGATGGATTGGGGGTGTATCAGTATGTTCTCAAGGGTTAGGTCTGACCCACTTCGAAAAGTGGCGGCTAATGTATAGAGAGCCAATTGCATACGGTTAGCGGGGAGTATGACTTCTTTATAATTAAACTGAAGGGGTAGAGACCATTTTACTTTTTCTGTTTCCCTTGTTTGATTTTTTTGGAGCCGAGCCATTCTTTTTTCGAGCTCACTTAAAACCTTTGTTCCCGGCCTTTCCCATTCTATAGAGTGGCCTAAAAGTTGAAGTGCGAGCTCTGGACCAACACCCCCTAATTGTTCACCCTCAAGGGATAGAGAACCGGTCTCGTTGAGGCTGGCATAAAAAAAGAAAATTTTTTGCCAGTGTTCTTTTTTGGTTTGTAGGTTAAAAGGGCTATTGAGATCAAGAGGTGCTATTTCATACAGATGAGGGAATCCGGCCTTTTCGGCAGGTTGGTTTGCAGAAAGGATTTCTTGTAGGTTGGCATTCTCAGGACTAGGTGGTATAGATTCAATTACTGTGTTTAAAGGGGAAGATTGATCTACCTGACTATGAGATTCAGCAGAAAGCCCATGGGGTGAAGTGTTTACAGAGGTAAGTTTCCACCAGCGGTAAAGGCCAGGTGGAATGACAGGCCAGGAAATGAGTTGTCCATTTTGTAAACAGGAGAGGATTCCCCCTAAAATGCAGGCCTGAGTGGTGTCGACAGGCTTAATTTCAGTTTTAGTTTCTTGCCAATTAGGTTTATTGCGGCCTTTTATAAGTAGGCCATCTTTCCACTCTATATCCCAGCCTAAAACAGACAAGCTTTTTACAAATGAAAGTAGGGGTGAGGATGGAATACATCCACGAATATGTATAGGTTCGGGGCTCCAGCCTGCCAGTGCTGCAAGATGGAGGGCAAGGTAATAGTCTCCAGTGAGTGCGAACTGGCCCCTTATTTTTTTTTGTGGTGTTATTTTAATCATTTTTATTGGCTTATGGCCTTACTGTCAAATATGTAGGGGACCCTAGTAATTCTCATGATTTTAAAAATTAGAAAGAAACGATCAGTTTAGAAAAAGGTAGGCTACAGACTAGGGGTAACGGGCATCGAATTTGAGGCTATTAAGAATATTAATTGAGTCCTTGGCTTCCTGAGGGCTTCCCAGTATGAGCCGGATAGTTCCAGGTTCATTTTCTCTATTTTTAAGCATCTCTACATCTTGTATATTGATGCCACGGGCAGATAAGGGGGAAAGTATAAGTGCGAGTTGGCCGGGGAGGTCAGGACAAGAAACTCTGATTTCTGTAGGTTCACCGGGAACAGAAAGGGGAGAGTTGATAGGGGGGATCTCTAAGCTGTTACCTTGCTGAAAGAAAGGTTTGTAGTTTTGCGCTTCAAAATTTTTAATCACCTGAGTTAAGTAGCTTTGAAAGCCATAAAGTTCCTGAAGTATATTTTCATGATTAGTTTGGAAGATAGGCTCCCAAACGGGCAAGGAACTCTTTGACAGCCGGGTCATGTCTCGGAAGCCTCGACCTATTATGTTTAATGACTCCGTTTTGTGCTGATCTACTTGATTAAAATAACCTGCCAAGGTTGTTGCCAGCAATTGTGGTAAGTGACTGATGCGTGCAACAGCTACATCGTGAACAGAAGGATGTAAACGCAAGGGTAAGGACCCAAGGCTACGCACTAACATCTCCCAATAAGAGGAAAACTTTTCTTCTTCTGAGTTGCTTGGACAGAAGATCCATGGTGCATTTTCAAAAAGATGCGGGCTTCGGGCTGTAAGTCCTCGTTTTTCACTGCCAGCCATGGGGTGACTGCCCACCCATTGAAATAAGGGTTGTTTTTCGTGTATTTGTTGTCCTAATGCACATAGGCTGGTTTTAGTGCTACCTACATCTGTGACTAAAACTGCTTTTTCTAAACGGGGTGTTTGAGTAATCCAGCGGGAGAGAGTTTGGCTTATTTGACCAATGGGTGTACAGAGAATGAGAAAATCGACTTCGTTAAGAACGCGGTCTATTTGGCTGTAATCATAGGCCTTGTCTATGAGCCTCTTTTCTTGCGCTTCAAGGAGAGTTTGGGGGGAACTGATTCCCGCAATTTTTAGAGCAGGATTGCACCGCCGGAGGGCTTCTGCCAGTGAGCCGCCCAGGAGTCCCAGGCCAACAATTCCTATGGATGTTTTCAATGCGCTTCCGGAGTATTAAGGTGTTCCAAGCGACGGGTCTCCCGCATGATCTGTGTATAGATAGCCCGAATACATTCTCCTGAAAGGGGTTCAACAACTTTTTTAGAGAGTTGATCGAGTACTTGTTCTTCTCGCGCTGGATCATGTATGGGTAGGCCCATTTTAGCTTTGATAGATCCAATTTCAAGGGCAAGGGCGGCTCTTTGACCAAGTAAATTCAAGACTTTTCCGTCTATTTGATCTATGAGTTGTCGCCTTTGCTCTAATTGTATTTTTAGGTCAGGGCTTTGAAAATCCGTTTCCAGCGGAATCCTCCTTTAGGCTGAGTACTCCAGATAACCATTATAGGCAGTCCGTAAATATACTTTTGTGATAGAAAGCCCCAATGCCTACTGTCCCAAGTGGGATCGGGAGAGGGGGATGTTAAAATAAAGTAGTGATTTTTGACTTTAATCCCGGCTAATTCTCCTTGTTGTGCTTTTAGAGTTCGCTTGGCAAGCAGATAGTTGTCTGGGTTCAGTGTCCTAAAGTGGTCAATAAAAAGTTGGAGGTTGGAGCCACTTCCTTGTTTATTTACCAGTGAATCAAGGGCGGTTGAATTAAGATTAAAATTGGCAGCTAGACTTTTTAAATCTTTTGGTATCCCATCGAGTAAAAATGTGGTGCTCAGTCTGGGTTTTTCATCGGGAAACTCTTGAAGGGCTAAGCCTAAGGCCCAGACCATGCGTAAGGGGTCAAAAAAATCAAACTCGAGGCTATCGCCAGCCAGGGGCGCTTGCATGGTGAGTGGATATCCATTGAGAATACCCTGGTACTGACCGCCGGGTGTGGCTGAAACTTTAAGCAGGGCCACCCCGGAAGTTTTGAAGGGATGTTGAAAAGCTAAGATTTTATTTTTGTATGGAATATAATCTTGAGGGTCATTTTTTGGACTGAGATACAGTTTGCGCACAAGGATACGGTCACCTGGTAGCAAAAGGGGTTGAAGAGTAGAGTCAGTAACTGTTAATACTGCGAGGTACCGCATACGGATGATACCCATTCCTAGCACTAAGGCGAGGCCCACCAAAATCAACCCATTTTTATTCAATTCTTTGAGTCCATACTCAAAACTGCCATAAATGCCTCTTGAGGGATCTCTACATTTCCAACAGATTTCATCCTCTTTTTACCCTCTTTTTGCTTCTCCAGGAGTTTTCGTTTGCGGGAGATATCTCCACCGTAACATTTGGCTGTAACATTTTTTCTAAATGCTTTTACAGTTGTGCGTGCGATAACACGCGAGCCAATTGCTGCTTGAATCGCTACCTCGAACATTTGCCGGGGGATCAGATCCTTAAGTTTTTCACAGAGTGCCCGACCCCAATAAAATGCCTTATCTTTATGGATAATAACAGAAAAAGCATCAACTGGATTTCCATTAATCAGTATATCAAGGCGCACCAGATCACTGGGTCTGTAACCTATGGGTTCGTAGTCCATGGAGGCATAACCCTTTGTATTGCTTTTGAGTTTATCATAAAAGTCAAACATGATTTCACTTAAAGGGAAAAAATACTCTAGACGCACCTTTTCTTCGGTAATGTATTCCATAGTCTGGTATTCACCCCGTTTTTCTTCACCCAAACTCATGACATTTCCCACATATTCCTTGGGAAGGATAAACCCTGCTTTGACAAAGGGCTCTTCAATTTTTTCTATAACTCCGGGGTTGGGTAATTTACCGGGGTTTTCGATTGTTTCTTGGTTTCCATTGGTCATGTATACATGATAAGCGACATTGGGCACTGTTGTGATGACCGCTACACCAAAGTGCCTTTGTAGCCGTTCACGGACGACATCCATGTGAAGGAGGCCCAAGAACCCTACTCGGTATCCAAAACCCAAGGCTTCGGAAGTTTCTGGAACCCAGGAGAGAGCGGCATCATTGAGTTGTAATTTTTGTAAGGCATCACCCAAATCCGCAAACTCTTCGCTGTCTATAGGATATATACCAGCATATACCATCGGGTATATTTCCCGAAAGCCCTTTACCTTCTGTGCACAGGGATTTTTTGCATCGGTGAGGGTGTCTCCAATTTTAATATCTCTCACTTCTTTTATTCCCGAGATGATGTATCCCACATCACCAGCCTCGAGAGTTTTGGACGGTATTCGTTTTAGAGCGTTTATGCCCAACTCTGTGCATTCGTAGGTGTTGTCAGTGGAAAGCATTTTGATGCCCATACCCTGTGCAAATTGTCCTGAAAAAACCCTTACAAAGGCGATAACTCCTCGAAAGGAATCAAAAAAGGAATCAAAAACCAGGGCACTGGGTGCCTCCGTGGGGCTTCCTTGGGGCGGTGGTATTTGTTCCACAATTTGCGCCAACACTTCGTCAATACCAAGCCCTTGCTTGGCAGAAACACGGGGTATAGTTTTTTCATCTATTCCCAAAAAAGTGGCTACATCTTGGGCTATTTTATCTGGCATTGCAGAGGGTAGGTCGATTTTATTAATTACAGGTAATACCTTTAGTTCCTGATCAAGTGCTAAGAAAAGATTGGATAAGGTTTGTGCCTCCATACCCTGTGAGGCATCAACTATAAGAATCGCACCCTCGCATGCGGCCAAACAGCGCGTTACTTCATAGGTAAAATCAACATGTCCAGGTGTATCAATAAGGTTCAGATAATATTCCTGACCCTTATACACATAGTTCATCCGTATGACATGTGATTTGATTGTGATACCCCGTTCTTTTTCGAGATCCATGCTGTCGAGAATTTGATCCTGCGATTCACGGGGGGTAATGGTGCCGGTACGCTCTAAAAGTCGGTCGGCCAGAGTGCTCTTGCCATGGTCAATATGGGCAATTATGCAGAAGTTTCTTATTTTTGATTGTTTAGTTATCATGGGGGATGTAGTATCTCACCTTATTTTTATTTACTTTGAACAGACCAAACATAGTTTTTCAACTCAAAAAGGACTAATCATGAAGTTAACAAAAACCCCAAAGTGTAATCTAAGAGCATTGGGAAGTCTTTTTATTCTTTGCCTGGCCATTGCAACTTCCTACGCCCATCAAAACCATGAAGAGTCCGAGTCCCCATCAACTCATCAATCTCCAGAATCTTTATCTCCGATCACTGCTGATAGCTCCCTGGCCCAGGCTAAACAAATCCTTGCACAAATCAACACCCACGAAGGTCAAATTGTAATTGAGCTTAATTTCAAAGAAGCTCCTCTAACCGTGACCAATTTTGTTAAGCTGGCGAGAGCCAATTTTTATAAGGGCTTAGTTTTTCACCGGATAATCCAAGGGTTTATGGCTCAAGGCGGATGCCCCAAGGGTGATGGTACAGGTGGTCCTGGTTACTCAATTCCCGATGAGGTAAATTCTCTTAAACACGAGCCAGGGGTCATTTCTATGGCTAATTCGGGCCCTAACACCGGGGGCTCACAATTTTTTATCACCCATTCAAGCCAGCCACATCTTGATGGCAAGCATACAGTCTTTGGAAAAATTATCAAGGGTTTTCCTGAGTTGACCCGATTGGAAAAAGGAGATCCCATCCTTAGCCTTGTCATTCAAGAAATTCGTTAAATTTGGTCTCAATGAATAAAAATAAAAAAAACGCTACTTCAGTTGCTTCGGATAAGCATAAGGGCACAAAAAAACCCATCACCGAAAAAATTACGGAAACAAAAAAGATCTCAAATGTCAATAAGAACAGCTCAACACCTGTGAGTCAACAGGTCAAAGCAAAAGATAAAAAGCCCGGAAACGAAGTAAAAGCGCCTGTAAAAACTCCTGACCCCAAAGTTACTCCTAAGGCAGGCACAAAAACACTCGTACAAAAAAACCAAAAGCCCACTCTAAAAACAGAAGACAGTTTAAAAGATAAAGCCCAAACTGCTCATTTGCGTGGTAAGACAGAAATAAAGAAAACTGCCATGCAAACTCAAAAAGGCAGTAAACAAACTTCAGCTTCCATAGTACCAGTTTTAGCAGAAAAACAAGACAGCAAGGCAAAAAAAGCGCCCGATAAAACCTCTACAGCTCCATCTATTCAGGCAGAAAAAAAAGATTCAGTGATTAAAGGATCAGTCACTGCAAAACCTGGTTCAACAAAAACAGTTTCTGTAAAAGCAGTTGCTGTCCCCCCTAAATCAGGGGTTGTGGTTGATGTTAAAAAAACTAAAACTGCATCTTCAGAGGCAAAAGTTCCAGACGCTAAAACATCAAAAGTACCGCCACCAAAAAGCGATAAACCAACACCTGCAGCAGGCAGTAAAGCTCACACGCCTGCCTTAACAGAAGCGCACAGTGCAAAACCAAGCACCGGAAAAGTTTCAAAACCAACAGCTGGGGCCCAAGTCCTAAGCACTCCAAAGGCCAAGACAGCGCCTCTTACTGTTTCTCCTACCAAAGTAGCAATCAAAGAAGCGCCAAAAGATCTACAGCCCCCAACCAAAAAAAAATCAGAAAAAACTGAAAGCCTTGCTCCTTCTCAAAACAAAAAAGTGGAGTCCAAGGCGATCACAGCTCCCGAAATTAAATCTCAAACTAAAAACCCAACTAAAACCGAAGCTCCCGCAAAAACCGAAGCTCCCGCAAAAACCGAAGCTTCTTCTAATGAGGGCAAACCAGCAAGTAAATCCTCAGCCAAGGGGCCTAAAGCTGGGGTACAACCCTCTCAACCTGTAAAAACGGTTGAAAAGAAACCAGTTGTAGTTAAAGAAAGTGCCAAAGAAAATAATCAGGCAGAAACTCTCCCCACCCTTCCTGCTGCGACTGAAAAAGTAAAAGCTGTATCTAGCTCAAAAAAAACAGAATTAAATTCACAAGCTAAACAGCCAAAAGCACCCGTAGAAGCTGAACAAAAAACTCAGCCCAGCAAAAGTAAAAAGCCCTCAACCAGTTCTGCCTCAGCAATTCCGCAAGCAGATATCCCAACTCAAGGTGTAGAGTCTTCCGCTCCGAAATCTTCAGGGCAACAAATAACTGGCCCAACTAGTTCTCCTTCTGGAGCTGCCTCTAAAAAGAGCCAGCCAGCAAAAGAATCTAAAGCGGTCAAGGCAAAACCAAGTGCAACCGAAGAAACCACCCCTCAGACCTCAGAAGAAGATAAAGCCCAAGCCAAGCTCGAGCCATTCCGCGAATTATCCCCTCAAGAATTGCGGAAGCTTTTCTTTAAGGAAGTCCCAGTTGGTGCTGAGCGGATTATAAAACACGGAGATAAAAATGCTTTAGTCGCTGCCTTGGGTAGTGAAAAGAAAAACCGTGAAAATGCCTTGGTTAAAGAAGAAAGTCCCGAAGAACTGGTAGAAAGAATTGCCAAGGAACTCGATGAACAAAGGGTCTTTAAAAGAGGAGTGCTTGGGCCACCCAGGTGTACTAAGTGCGGAATCAATCCGGCGGTTGAGGAATTTACAATTGATAGAGAACTGGCCTACTGCCCAGACTGCGCAATCCTCCTTCACTTGGGCGAAACCAAAGAAGCCCGTAAACTCGACTATCCATCCTTGCTCCAAAAAGATGAAGATGGCGACGATGACGAGGACCTTGAATAATGAAAATTGAGTTGAGCACTTTACAAGTCAGAACCCAACAGCTCAGGGGGTTTCTTTGACTTGCCCCAAAAAGAAGAACAGCTCGATATTCTTTTAAAAAAAACGCAGCATGCCGAGTTTTGGTCGGATGCTGCCAAAGCCCGTGTCGTTCAAAAAGAAATAAAATCCTTACAAGAACAGCTTAAGCGTTGGGAATCTTTAAACAAACAGGTTGCTGATGCGCTAGAACTCCAAGAATTATCCTCTGAAGATCCTTCAATGGCCCAAGAAGTTTTTGAATGGTCTCAAAAGCTTCAAGATGAGCTTGAATCCATGGAGCTTCAAAAAATGTTAAGTGGCCCTGATGACGGGCGCAGTGCTCTACTCGCTATTCACCCGGGTGCCGGTGGGACTGAAAGCCAAGACTGGGCACAAATGCTCATGCGGATGTATACCCGATTTTTTGAACGGCGTGGTTTTCAATATGATTTACTCGATGATGAGCCCGGTGATGAAGCGGGAATCAAAAGTGCAACCTTTGAAATCAATGGTGATTTTGTCTATGGGACCCTTAAAAGTGAAATTGGTGTGCACCGGTTAGTGCGTATTTCACCTTTTGATTCCAATGCTCGTAGACACACATCATTCGCAGCCGTGTCTGTATATCCTATAGTTGAAGATGTTGAAATTGTAATTGATGAAAAAGATATTAAGGTCGATACATACCGTGCTTCCGGCGCGGGTGGACAACACATCAACAAAACCGATTCTGCTGTCCGCATGACCCATCTGCCCACAGGGATAGTGGTAACTTGCCAGTCTGAGCGTTCTCAACATAAAAACCGGGCAAATGCTCTAAAACTGTTGCGCGCTCGCGTTTATCAAAAACATAAGGACGAAGAAGAAGCCAAACAGAAAGAAAAAGAAGGCTCCAAACTTAAAATAGAGTGGGGTTCCCAAATTCGCAGTTATACGCTTCATCCCTATAATTTGGTAAAAGATGTCCGCACTGACTGGGAAACCAGTAATGCCCGTGCTGTGCTCGATGGAGACCTAGATCCTTTTATTAAGGCTTTTTTGCTTTCAGGTCAAAAATAAGTCCGGGCTTTTTTAAAACGGCAAAGGTGTAAGCCATCAATATGGCGCCCTTCCTTTGTTGGATAGGTCTTTATTACTAATTTTCCCGGCTTATGTTGGATAAAAATGACCAAGTCGAGGCTCGCCTCGCAAAGCTAGATGATCTACGCGCACAAGGAATTAACCCCTATCCTTATGCCTTTGCCTTTACTCACCGCACCAGTCAACTCTTTGAGCAACGCACTCAGCTCGAGGGTCAGCCTGTGGAAATTAAAACTGCTGGGCGCATTGTCCGTTTTAACCGAAAAGGTAAAATGTGTTTTATGCACATTAAGGATGACGATGGCCGTATTCAAGTAATGGCCTCGCTCGACTCTCTGGGAGAAAAAAATTATGAAATTGTAAAAATGCTAGATATTGGCGATTGGGTGGGTGCACAAGGCACAATGTTTACAACCAAATTAGGTGAGTATTCTATACATGCCTCGGAAGTTCAAATTTTATCCAAAGCAGTCCGACCCCTTCCCATACCCAAGGAAAAAATCGAAAACGGACAAAAAATTATTTTTGATGAATTCAAGGATATGGAAACCCGGTACCGTCAGCGGTATATAGATTTAGCCCTCAATGATCCTGTTCGTTCAACTTTCATAGCCCGCAGTAAAATAATCAGTACCATCCGTCAGTATCTGCTCAATCAAAATTTTTTTGAAGTGGAAACCCCCGTTCTACAACCCATCTACGGAGGTGCTAGTGCTCGGCCTTTTACTACCCACCATAATGCCCAAAACATGACATTATACATGCGTATATCCAATGAACTTTATCTTAAAAGATGTATAGTTGGGGGGCTTTCCAGGGTTTTTGAGTTCTCCCGCAATTTTCGTAATGAGGGCATGGACCGCACCCATAATCCAGAATTTACCATTCTCGAGTTTTACCAAGCCTATGCTGACTACAAAGACATGATGGTCCACTTCGAGAACATCTACGCCCAGTGTGCCTTGGCTCTTTATGGTACTACCCGTATCAGTTACCAGGGTACAGAAATAGATTTAGCTCCTCCTTGGCGTCGTCTAACTATGTATGAGGCCCTTGAAACTATAGGGAAGTGCCCCATCCAAAGCTTGAGCAATCAAGAAGTTAAAGATGCCCTCCAGCGTTTCCATATCAAACTCGAAGGGGAATTTAACCGTGGCCGGGCTACGAGTGAGCTGTTTGAGCATCTCTGTGAGGATAAGCTTATTGCGCCTACTATCGTCTATGATCACCCCCGTGAATCCACCCCTTTGTGTAAAATACACCGCAGTAATCCCGATTTGGTTGAACGGTTTGAGCCCTACATCAATGGGTGGGAAGTTGGAAATGCCTATTCAGAACTTAATGACCCAGTTTTACAAAGGCAATTACTGGAAGAGCAAGTGAACCGTGGCCGTGCCGGCGAAAGCGAAACGCATCCACTCGATGAAGATTTTTTAAGGGCCATGGAGTATGGGATGCCTCCCACAGGAGGTGTAGGTATAGGTATAGACCGGTTGGTCATGCTTTTAACCGATCAGCCCAGTATCCGAGATGTTCTCCTTTTCCCTCTCATGCGTCCAGAATAGGTAGCATCATCTGAATTTTGAGATATACATAGCAAAGCGTTATTTATGGGCGCAACGAAAACAATTTTCTAGTGGTCTCATTGCACTCTTTTCCATGGCTGGTGTTGCCATTGGAACTTGGTTGCTTATTTTTGTTTTGTCAGCCAGTAATGGATTTGAATCGGAAGTGAAAAATCAACTTATTGGAAAAGATGCCCATCTCGAAATCACCTTTCCTCAATATGAGCCTCTCAGATCAGGTGACAGTTTACTCAAGGCTGTAAAGTCCTTTCCTGACATCAAGTCTGCAACGCCTTTCATTATGTCCCAGGCTGTATTTACTAGGCATAAACGCTTTGCCGGAGGTGTTGTCTTTGGAATTGATCCACTCTCTAGCCAAGAAGTGATATCCCTCCATAAAAGTTTGGTATCAGGAGATTATAACTTTGATCCCCTTTATGATACATTAGGCCAAAAAATTGACAAAGTAATCATGGGATATGCCTTAGCAGCCCGCTTAGGCCTCATGGTGGGTGACAAATGTATTCTGTATGTTTTTACAGAACTCAATGGTTTTGGCGGAAGTTTTACACCCAAAGCCCGCTTGTTCCAACTCGCAGGAACATTCAAGTCAGGGATGTATCAATTTGACGAAACCCTATCCTATATGAGCCTTGAGGCAGCACAAAGAGCCTTTTCTATGCCCGGGAAAATTACTGGAGTTCAGGCACAGGTTTATAATCCTCTTGAAAGTGATAAAATTGCCAAAAATATACAGACTGCCTTGGGTTTTCCCTATACTGCCCTGGATTGGCAAGAAAAAAATTACAACCTGATCAAATGGATGGAGTATGAAAAAGTATTAATGGGGTTGGCTTTAGGTATCATAATTATCATTGCGGCCTTTAATATTATCAGTTCACTCATAATGAATGTATCCGATAAAAAAAGGGAAATTGGTATATTACGTGCTATGGGCGCAACACGGAGTCAAATAGCCCGTCTTTTTCTGTATCAGGGCGCTCTTATTGGTATTGTCGGTTCGGTGGTAGGTGTTTTTCTAGGGCTACTGAGCTGTTCTATACAAATGCGTTATGGACTCATCCAGCTTCCCGGTGATGTCTATTTTGTAACCACCTTACCTGTCATTCCCAAATTTTGGGATGTGGTAGCCGTAGTGGGAATCACTCTCATGCTCTGCACTATTGCTGGTTTAGTACCAGCCTGGCAGGCTTCCCGACAAAACCCGGTAAAGGCCATTCGGCATGATTAAACCCCTTTTTGAACTCAAGGCTGTAACTAAAATCTTTGATAAGGAAATCAAGCCTATCTCGGTTTTAAAAAACTTGGATTTTTTTGTTCCGCCAGGGGCCTTTATATCTATACAAGGTGCTTCGGGTGCAGGTAAGAGTACTCTTCTCAATTTGATGGGTCTTCTTGATAGCCCCGATGACGGACAGGTTTTATTCAAGGGTGAACAGGTACAAAGTTTTTCTGATGCGCAGGTTTCGAGGATACGTAACAAAGAACTTGGCTTTGTCTTCCAATTTCATCATTTATTGGGTGATTTTTCTGCCTGGGAAAATATTTTACTCCCCCTGCGTATTGGGGGTCAAATCACTACTCAGCAAATCAATTATGCGCGTGAATTAGTAAAATGGGTTAAAATGGAACAGCGGTTAAACCATCTGCCAGCAGAACTATCCGGTGGAGAGCGTCAAAGAATCGCTTTAGTCCGAGCCCTTGTAAACAGGCCCTCGCTTTTACTTGCCGATGAACCTTCCGGAAATCTGGACTCGCAATCTTCTACCGAATTACACTCCCTTTTAAAAGAAATTAACGAAAAACAAGGGCTGGCCATTGTGGTTGCTACCCATGACTCCAAATTGGCGCAATTAGCTCATACTCAAATGGTGCTTGCCGATGGGTTATTACATGTCCAGTCTTAAATTTAAATTTACTTCGGTTTGTTATTTAGCTTGGAGCCACCCAGCCAATACATCTTTATTATCTAGTTCTAGGTACGGTATTTACATCTGAATCCCTCCATGAACCAGAATTTTTCCAACTCGCAAGAACCAAATTGGCCTTTATGCACATCCTGTGGTTGTACTTGGCCAGAGTTTCTTCAACGGGGTTTTTTGGGATGTCCCGATTGTTACCTTGAACTCAGTGAAACACTCTTGCCCACAATTCAAGTACGCACAGGCAAACCCATCCATACTGAACTTTTACCGCATAAAGGTGAGTTATGGGAAAAAGAAGCTCTGCAAAAAGAATTGGCAGTCCTTTTAAAGCTCGAAAAATATACCGAGGCTGCGCGTTTGACGCGTTTGCTTGAGTCAAAACTATCTCACCCTCCCCAAGAGCCCAAGTATCCTTCACCCAGTGCTGACACCCCTGATATCAAAGGAGCTTAGGTTTATCTAAAGGGCTGACCCTTTAGATTTTTACAATTAGCCCTGACCCAACTACTCAATGTCAAACAGCAACTCTAAAATATGTATCCAGCGTGCAGGTCTGCGAGAAGTAACCTGATATGACAAATACTTCAGCTTACTCCACTGTTGATTTGGCGTCCTCGCATCCCTATATGTGGGGAACGGGGGCCTTTTTTTTTCGCAATCTTGATTATTGGAAATTTCAGCCTCATTTAACCCAACCCGAAAAAGATACTTTGCGGGAAAGATTTGTTGATATATGTACTGCTCTGGGATATACAGACTTTAAAACCGCTGAGGGAATGGACAGTTTAATTTACCGGCGGTATCAGGCAAAACTGTTTTTTCCGCTTAGACGCATACCCTATGGCCCTTTGTTTTCACCCGAACAGGAGGGCTTCTGGTCCTGGAAGGTTCAGGAAGCAAGTTGTGTGGCCTTAGGCTGTCTGGAGCATTTTTTATGGGGTCAAATTTACCCGGTTCCGCCTTCTATACAAAATTTACAAGAGCTCCGCCTGGTTGGTGAAGACTTACACCTGCCTTGGGCTATGCGAGAAAATTGGGGATACCTTTTTTCACACCCTCAGTTAACTGGGCATGGCTTACTCTTACGGGCTTGGTTAAATTTACCAGCCCTCTCCTTGTCTCTTAACCTAGAAAAGGCAGTTTCAGCAATTCGAACCCAGGGCTTTGATGCTTTCTCCCTTTCCGCGGAGTCGGTGCGAGGCGGTTGGGTTGTAGTGGAATCCTGTGGCGGTTTTGGACAAAATTTTAACGATTTCATTAATTCCTGGAACAGTCTTCTGACTACACTTTTCCAATGGGAGCAGGAAGAGTGTGCTCAGGGCTATTCCAACAACAGGCTAGAGTGGCAGGATAAAATTCACCGTTCTCTAGGTCTTGTTAGAAATGCGCGCCTTCTGGGATTCGCTGAAGCCCAAGAAATGTGCTTATGGCTAAGATTGGGAGTTCATACGCTGGAACTTCCTGCCGATTTTATAGAAAAACTTAATTTAAGCTTTAAAAGGTTAGATCCTGTTTTTTGGGCTGAGTCTCCTGAAGACTCCCCCTTAAGTCAGGCCGAACAGCGTGCAAATTATTTTCGAGAAATTTTTACGCAATAGGTCTCTAGCTTGTTATAGTTTATTTTAAAATCATCTTTACGGGCCTAACACAAGCCCAGGGAGTATCCATAAATGAACGGCATGTTTACCGACAGAGTCAAAAAGGTCATGCAGCTTGCACGGGAAGAATCGGTAAGACTGGGGAATGACTACGTAGGTACTGAACACCTTTTGCTAGGCTTAATCCGTGAGGGTGAAGGTGTGGCTATAGTTGTGCTTAAAAATTTGGGTGTAGATCTCGATGAGCTCTCAAAAAGTATTGAAAAATCTATTACTTCTAGCGGTGGCATGATGACCATTGGCCAAATGATTCCCTTCACACCGCGCGCTAAAAAGGTTCTCGAGATTGCTGCACAAGAGGCTCGTTCTATGGGTCACAAATATATAGGCACCGAACACCTCTTGTTAGCCCTCATGAAAGACAACGAATTTGCAGCTGCAAATGCCCTTGGCAGTATAGGTGTTGAATACGATAGAGTCAAAGAAGAAATAGTCCGCGTTCTGCGAGGTGGTGACCCCACATCTACCGATCCCGCTGCAGCAGCCAACAAGAAAAAAAGTAAAACAGTTTTCCTTGACCATTTTGGCCGTGATTTAACCGAACTTGCACGACAAGATTTACTTGATCCAGTTATCGGTCGTACCCAAGAAATTGAGCGAGTTATACAAATTTTATCGCGCCGCAAAAAAAATAACCCCGTACTGATTGGTGAACCAGGGGTCGGAAAAACTGCCATTGTAGAAGGGTTAGCACAAAAAATTGTCGAAAGAAATATTCCCGAAGTACTTGAAAATAAACGAGTGGTCACCCTCGATATGGCCAGTATCGTTGCAGGTACAAAATACCGTGGCCAATTTGAAGAAAGATTAAAATCCCTTATTCAGGAACTCCAAAAAAATGAAGATATTATAATTTTTATTGATGAATTACATACTATTGTAGGAGCGGGTGGTTCTGAAGGTTCCCTCGATGCCAGCAACATTTTTAAACCAGCTTTATCCCGTGGTGAAATCCAATGTATAGGTGCTACAACACTCGATGAGTACCGCAAGTATATCGAAAAGGACGGAGCACTTGAAAGACGCTTCCAGAGTATCATGGTCGAACCTCCATCCGTTGCAGATACTATCGAAATCATCAAAGGCCTACGGCCCAAATACGAACAACACCATAAGGTCAGCTATACTTTACCTGCTCTTGAAGCTGCCGTGCGTCTTTCCGAGCGTTATATTAGCGACCGTTTTCAACCCGATAAGAGTCTAGATATTATCGATGAGGCTGGTGCACAAAAACGCCTGTCTTCTATGGCCATTCCCGCTGAGCTCCGCGAAATGGAAATTCAGCTCGAAAAAGTCATACGCGAAAAAGAAGCTTCAGTCGAAAATCAAGACTATGAGGCCGCTGCTAGCCACAGAGACATGCAAGAAAAACTTCGTGAAGACCTCGAACGCATGAAAAAAGAATGGCGAGATAAAAAAAAGGCCGAAGTCCTCGAAGTGCGTGATGAAGATATTAAAGGCGTTATTGCCAAAATAACAGGTGTTCCCTTGGCAAAAATGGCTAGTGAAGAAACCGAACGGCTGCTTCAAATGGAAGCGGAGATCAAAAAACGCATTATTGGACAAGATCATGCCATTGAGGCCATTGCTCGTGCTACCAGGCGTAGCCGCGCCGGCGTCCATACAACCAAGCGCCCCATGGGAAGCTTTCTTTTCTTGGGCTCCACGGGTGTAGGTAAAACCGAACTGGCCAAGGCACTTGCGCAATTTCTCTTCCACTCAGAAGACGCTATCATTCGTGTTGATATGAGTGAATTTATGGAAAAATTTTCAGTTTCGCGTCTTGTAGGTGCCCCTCCGGGATATGTGGGCTATGAAGAAGGTGGTCAGCTAACCGAAAAAATTCGTAAAAAGCCATACTCAATTATTTTACTCGATGAAATCGAAAAAGCTCACCCGGATGTCTTTAATATCTTGCTGCAAATACTCGATGATGGACAACTTACCGATAGTTATGGGCGCAAAGTGAATTTTAAAAATTGCCTCATCATCATGACTTCCAATTTAGGGACACGAGATATTAAAAAAGGTGGAGGAATGGGGTTTAGTAAATCCGATTCTGAAGCTGAGTATGAGCGGATCGAACGGATGGTCCGTGAAGAAGTCAAGCGTGCTTTTAATCCCGAGTTTATCAACAGAATTGATGAACAAATTGTTTTTAGACCGCTGAATAAAGATCACATGCACCAAATCGTCGACATTCTGATCAAGGACCTCGAAAAGAGATTATCCGAAAAACAAATTAAAGTTAAGGCTACCCGGCCAGCCCGTGAACTCATTGTTGAGAAGGGTTTCGACCCTCTCTTGGGAGCACGCCCCTTGCGCAGAAGTATCCAGAAATGGTTAGAAGACCCTCTGGCAGAAAGCATCCTTTTGCGTAAAATTCCAGAAGACTGCACAGTAAAAATAGGCCGAGAAGGTGATCAACTCACTTTTACGCCCGAAAAT
>Ga0116204_1000540_pt1 | contig 21607 bp, 21 predicted proteins | sample LakKivwa52mmetaG_FD_94481 | JGI IMG/M metagenome (GOLD analysis project Ga0116204, IMG submission 94481) | Anoxic lake water microbial communities from Lake Kivu, Rwanda to study Microbial Dark Matter (Phase II) - Lake Kivu water 52m metaG | ecosystem: Environmental > Aquatic > Freshwater > Lake... | reverse complement strand
TTTTTCATCTGATGATTCACCTTCGGCTCCTGCTTCAGCTTCTTTTGCTGTTATCACCTCAGGGGCTGCCGCAGCTGTTGTCTCAGCTACAGTACTTTCTTCTTTATGTGCAGTTACCGATACAATTACCTTGTCTTTTTCAGTTTGTACTACATATGATCCGTTCGTTGGGAGATCTGCAACCTTAATTTCACTTCCAATTTCAGTGAGAATCGAAATATCAACCTCAATATGATTTGGAATATCTTGAGGAAGTGCCTCTACCTCAATTTTGTCAGTTTGTGTGAGGATAACCCCACCCGCATTGACCGCTTGTGATACGCCAGTAAACGTAAGAGGAACGATAGCTGTAATTTTTTTCTTAAGATCGACTTTTCGAAAATCTGCATGAAGTACAGTTCCGTCAAGTGGGTGCCTTTGAATTACAGATATAAGAGTTGGAATTTCTTCCTTTTCAGTTTTAAGATAAACGATTCCTGTTTCTCCAACCTGCTTATAAATTCGTTTAAACTCTACGTAGTTAACCGATAATGACTGTGATGTAAACTGTGGTCCAAACACGTTCGCAGGTAAGAGACCTTGCTTGCGAAGTTGTTTGTTTTGTTTACCAAACACAGTTCTTTTTTGTGTTGTTAACACCACCTTTTCCTTTTCTGCCCCTTTTTTCATAGCTAATCTTTCGATAATTCAATAAAAAAAACACGATCAGTTGATAAGTCAGTATTATAGATGATCTGGCCGTCTTTCACAAGAGGAGAAAAGTTTGTATTGCGTAAATGCATGTTGGGTGGAAGTGTTAGAGAAAAGGAAAGATCGTTTGAAAAAGCTCCAATTTGTTTTTGCACAATGAGTTGATATACGGCAGTACCACTTTTAAATCGAAGCGAGGCTGAATACTGTACTTCGATTATCGTTGATTCTTGGGGGGGCAAGGTGACGAGGAATCCAACCACTTTTTGTTTTTCTGTTTGAGAATCATAGGATTCAAGCCGTTGACGATCACGCGATACGTAGATCACACGCGCATCTTCTGGAAGATACAACTGCAAGTAATTAACATAACTTCCACCTGGATACACATTGATTAATGCTTTATTTGTATATGTTAAAGTGAGAGTGGTCACAGCAAGTCCTGTGTCGTCAATCACAGTTGCTGTTTGATAAGTTCTATCAATAAAAGTATTAACTTTATTTACTCCTAAATTAGCATCAAGTACCATCTGGTAGTCGGAAAAACAGTTTTCAGACACCGATGGAGGGCAAAATGGAGTGGCAGTACGACCGGTCCAATAGAGGTTATCCAGAGTTTTTTGAATTTCAGGATGTTCCGATTGTACTGTAATAAATTTCTGATCGAGAGAGCGAACTACAGCAGCTGCAAGTTCAATACTATTAACCTGCTCCATCTCAATAAATAATTGTTTTACTAAATCTGATAGAAAACTCTTTTTTTGGGTTGAACCCGGAAAAAAATCATTTTCAGCCTGGTACTGTGTTTTTATATAGAAATTGTCTCTTGTTATCGTTTCCTTATAGTCAGGTAAATAAATCGAACCAAAGGCACCAATAATATCTTTGACGGCAGATGTGGTGATGAGTATTCCGCCATCCCAATTAGCTGGTCCGATTTCCTTATCAAGAAACACTATTGCCTGTTTATAGGTTTGCAAAAAATCAGGAAAAAAGGCACTGTCACGTAAAAACCAGTGTGGTTGACCAAGATACGTGCGAATAGGGTGTGGCGGTTCAATGTGTGCAGTAAGTTGTCCATCTGCATCATATACGTCATATACCTGCAAATCCTGTACGCCAAAATGCGCTAATTCAAGAATTCCAAACGATCCAATAAATCCGCCACCTGGTCGCAACTCCATATTATTTGCAAACAACAGGAGAATTTTTTGAGATTGTTGTTCGCCTAATAAGAGTGGGAGGTAGGTAAACAACCGTCTTGCCTTTTTTAACTGATTAATAGAATCTTCAACTTCTTTTCTTTGGGTAGAATTGAGAGCAAACTCAGGTACTTTTCTATAAAGTGCAACACTAGACTGCTCGAGATCAGAAAGAAGGATATTAATTTTGTCATATGATACCCTTGTTTCATTCGCTAACTCTTCATTTCTATTTTTTTGGAAAAGTAAACTTGAAAAATGTTTGGATTCCGCAATTATTAATTCTGTTGAACGCGTTAGTTTTGAAGCCGTATTATTGATGAAAAACAAATCTTCAGGAAGCTGAGCAAGGGATAGAAGGAGGTAAAGCGGTCGTACAGGCATATAGAGTTTTTCCGCTATGGCAAGGTATCGTTTTGATTGATCGTTTAGGAATGTAACATTTTCAAAATCATATCGCTGTGTCGCTTGAAGTGATTTATACGCAAATAAGGTAGATGTAATGAGTGGTATGGTAAAGCCAAACAAAACCCCAATGATAATTCCACAAATAAAGAGAAATTTCAATTTTTTAAAACTATGTACGAAACGAGAGATCTGAAAATATTTTTTAAGTTGACGAGAGGTTCCTAAGTGTTGTTGTGGCTTAGTAGGATGGAGCGATTCAAGAATGAGAGAGGTACCGTGCGACTTATGTTCCAGAATATGCCACATTATAGTATCAATTTTTTTTGCAGCGAAGGCCGCATCTCCTATAACGATAATGTCATGTTCATCATATGAACGAGTAATTTTATTTAGTGCAGATCTTGATTCAATAAAGAAAACACATATTTGGTTTTCTGAAGTTTTATTTGATTTGTAAGTCTGGATAAAACGAGGTGAACCAATAATAAAAATAAATCGATATTGTTTTGCATCATTAATTTTTAGAGAAGAATGAACCCGGACGTCGTGTCGAGCAAAGTGAGAGCGAAGAGTTTCAGCAAAAATATTTTTATGTTCGACCACAAGTAACACGGTCTCATGTGTGTGATATTGTTCAGTGGCAAAAGGATTTCTCGACATATACACAAGTGCAATTAACTATTTGATTGGTATAATTGTACAATGTATTCAGGCGGCAAAATTATACGAATCGATGAGATTGCCGTTTCGCGTCGAACTCTACACGGTCACAAAACTGTTTTAGTTGGTGGATGTTTTGATATATTTCATTACGGACATCTTCATTTTTTGACTGAAGCAAAACGAAAAGGTGATGTATTGATCGTGTTACTTGAAAGTGACGCGTTTATCGAAAAATCAAAACATAAGAAGCCGGTTCATACACAAATTCAGCGGGCTGAATTATTAGCAGCTCTTGTCTGTGTTGATGAAGTTATTTTATTACCTGAAATGAAAGACCGTGACAAAGAATATAAAAAAATTGTTCAATTAATTCGACCTTCTGTGATTGCCTATACAAAAGGTGATTCTGGACTCAATAAAAAAACATTACTTGCAAACGAAGTAAAAGCAGATCTTGTAGAGATTGATATGTTAACATCATTTTCAAGTTCACAACTTATAACCTATGCGCCTATTTTTGGGAATTGATATACCAGAAAAACAAAAGGAACAATTGTATGAAACAATTATTCCATTAATTAAGAAATATCCGAATTATAACTGGGTTCATCCTGACACGTATCATGCTACACTTCAGTTTTATGGTGAGGTTGATGATGTAAAGGATCTAGAAGAAAGAGTTGATCGCGTATTATACGATAAAGAAAAATTTTATCTCTATAGTCGAGGAGTCGATCTTTTTCCCTCTCAAGAGCTTGTATTACATATGACGTATCATCGGGAGAAAAAAATTGATGTGATTGTTGATGAACTTGAAGCTGCTTATCCGTCGTTTGTTAAACAAAGATCGTTTGTGTTTCATACTACGATTGCTCGTGCAAAACGATCATCTAAGCAACAATATCTTCATTTACGTAAACAACTCGACGCAATTAACGTTGAGTTAGAATTCGAAGTAAGCAAGCTCATCTTATTTGCAAGTTCAAAAAATTGGGAAGGAAGAAAATACGAAATTGTTAAAGAATTTCCTCTCTTATAACAAAAACCATCCCTTTCGGAATGGCTTTTGTTTTGGATGATACAAGTCGATTACGCTGATCCGATTTTGTACATTCCTGTCTTACAATCTGGGCATTTTGCCTTCATTGCAGGCTTACCATTTTTCATGGTAACTTTTTCTGGATTTTCGACTTCTTTTTTTGCTCGACATTTTACACAATACATTGTTGCCATAGTTAGTTAGATGTCACCTCCTTTCATCATACACGCTGATAATAAACAAAATAAATTGCAATTTCAATCATAAATACGCACAAAGCAAGGAGAATACTTTTAAGAAGTTGCTTCCTGAATGTGTTTTGAGGCTGTGTCTCAGGCATGGTGTAATTGTAATCATATTGACACATATTTGTAAAGAGGATACAATTGTGGGCATGGTTGTCAATATGGCTCTTGCCTTCTTTTTTGCATGGTTGTTTGTACTGACTTTCATTGTCCTAAAGACCAAAAACCATTATGAACGATTAATGAAAAACTCGCATAAGACATCACTTGAATCTGTGCTCGAATCACTTCTTCATGAGTCGGAAAAACATAAAATTCTTACAGAAACTCAACTTAAAAAAATATCTGAACTCCAAATTTCAGCTCAACATGCATATCGTAAAATTGGGATGGTACAATTTCATGCATTCGGGAAAACGGATGGTGAAAAAAGTTTTGTAATTGCACTTTTGAATGACATGAACACAGGTATTGTGATAAATTTTATGTATATACCAGAAGGCGTCCGGGTATATGCAAAACAGGTAAAAGAAGGGAAAGGTGTGCAGCATGAACTTTCCGCTGAGGAAAAAGAAGCTATCGCACAAGCTCGATAACGACGTTATTATTACTAGTTTAATTTTTTTATGGATATTAAGAAAGTAGTGTTGTTGTCTATTGTTTTTTTTGGACTTGGGTTTGGAGTTGTGTACGGAGCTCAGGCGATAATGAGTTCTACACAAAAACCAGCGGTAACACAAAATAAGGATACGGTTATAGATGAAGAAGATTTGGGAGAACCAAAAACAGAAGAATGTCCAATAAACGGTCGAATGATGACAAAAGCACAAAAACAAGAATGGGAAAAGCGGAGACCACTAGGAATAATGATTGAAAACCACGTAGAGTCTCGTCCTCAGTCTGGTTTGTCTGCCGCTGATGTGGTGTATGAAGCCGTAGCAGAAGGTGGAATTACACGGTTTATGGCAGTATATTATTGTCAAGATGCACCAACAGTTGGTCCGGTGCGCTCTGCGAGGGTATATTATATGACATTACTCAGAGAGTATGGAAATTATCCGTTGTATGCTCACGTTGGAGGGGCAAATTGTGATCCCGAGACCGGATCTGGTTGTGCAAATGGTGCAAAAGCTGATGCGCTTGGTTTGATTAGAAAACTCAAATGGGATTTATTTAATGACCTCAATCAATTTGGCGTACCCTTTCCTTATTTCTGGCGAGATTATGAGCGACTTCCAGGTGTTGCAACAGAACATACTGTATATTCTTCAACTTCAAAATTATGGGATTATGCAAAAAATAAAAGAGATCTGACACATGTAGATGAGGACGGATTATCATGGGATGATGAATTTACCTCTTGGACTTTTGTTGACGATGCAAAAGCAAATGATAGAGGATCTGTAGCAAAAGTAAGTCTCAGTTTTTGGAACTCATTTTCAAATGAGTTTTCAGTAGTATGGACATACGATAAAACAAAAAATGTATATTATCGCTCAAATGGAGGAAAGCCACATCTAGATAAGAATACGAACAAACAACTTGATGTAAAAAATGTCGTCATTGTGTTTTCAAAAGAAAGCCCAGCAAATGATGGGTATCCAGGCGGTCACATTCTCTATGATCTTGAAGGAGAAGGTGACGCGCTCGTATTCCAAAATGGAAAAGCGATAAAAGTAACTTGGGAAAAAGAAGACGCAAAATCGCGTATGAAATGGTATGATGAGGACGGAAAAGAGATATCAATTGTACGCGGGAAAGTATTTGTCCATATTCAGCCAATAGGAAATAAAGTTACCTATTAAAAACAATGTTATCCGCTTTAATACCCTCAAAGACCAGAAGAAAAGTTCTTGAACTTTTCTTTACCAATATTGGTGAAAATTATTATCTACGAGGCATAGTTCGTGCCGTTGAAGAGGAAGTTAATGCGGTAAAGCGAGAACTTGATATTTTGGAAAAAGCCAAAGTAGTACACAAGGAAAGACGACTCAATAAAGTATTTTACTCTCTGAATAAATCATATATTTATTTCGATGATTTGCTTCGTATTTTTGCAAAACGTAGTTTTTTCCCAAAGTCATTTGGTGAGCAGGCTCCAAGGCTTGGCAAAATTAAATTTGCAGCGCTTTCATTTAAATTTATTAAACATCTGGCGATAAAGAAAGATGAAGTATACTTCTTACTTGTCGGATCGATCATTGTCCCAGAAGTTGAGCAGTTTATGAAACAGATGGAAACGAAGCTTGGTCGTGAAATTGACTATACTGTGATGTCGGAAGAAGAGCTTATTTTCCGTAAACGGAATAACGATCCCTTTCTTTGGAGATTTTTACGAACTCCTAAAGTAATGGTGTGTGGGAGTGAAGAAGAGTTGATGAAATAACCTATGAAAACAAGACATTTTATGTATGGAATACTATTCATTCTATTGGTATGGATGTGTTTACCTGAAAACGTTCCGGTACGTTTTAATGTAAACAAATCTAAAGTTGAGTTCACCGTTAATCCACTAACCATTGATGTAAGTATTTTTGGAGCGCGAATTCGAAAAGAGTTTAAAACAAAACTTGGACTAGATCTCAAAGGTGGAAGCCATCTGGTATATAAAGTTGAAACTAAAGGAGTCCCAGCAGAAGATTTACCCGATGCACTTGCCTCGGCCCGTGACATCATCGAGAAACGAGTGAATTTTTATGGAGTTTCAGAACCATTAGTTCAAAATGTGAAATCGGGTAATGAACATAGAATTTCAATCGATCTTCCAGGACTTGAAAATGTATCACAAGCAATTCAACTTATTGGTCAAACCGCACAGCTACGATTTATTGAGGAAGGTCCAGTAGATGAAAAAATTGCATCGACTGCTTCGCTATTGGATAGACTTAATAAGGATACTGGTTTAAGTGGTAAACATGTGAAGCGCGCTACGGTTTCGTTCAATACGGAAAATGGAAATCCTCAAGTGGCGCTTCAATTTACTCCAGAGGGGACGAAGCTTTTTGATGAAATAACCGCACGAAATATTGGAAAGCCAGTTGGCATATTTCTTGACTCTTTCCCAATTTCGGCTCCGGTTGTTCAACAACGAATAAGTCAAGGTGATGCCGTCATTTCAGGTTCGTTTTCGGTTGATGAAGCAAAACAACTTGCACTTTCTATTAACTCAGGAGCACTTCCACTCCCGATAACCTTAATTGAGCAACGAAACATCGGGCCATCTCTCGGAGCGGAAGATGTTCAAAAGAGCATCGTTGCTGGTTTTATAGGTCTTTCAATGGTTGCTTTTTTTATGATAGCGTATTATGGCAAATTGGGAGTTATCGCTACAATTGCACTTATTTTATATGGAATGATTTCATTTGCGTTGTTTAGATTTATTCCCATTGTGCTCACTCTCCCTGGTGTGGCTGGGTTTATATTATCCATTGGTATGGCTGTTGATTCAAACATTCTCATATTTGAAAGAATCAAAGAAGAGCAGGCAAAAGGTCGTGATTTTAAAACTGCAGTTCGTTTGGGTTTTGGAAGAGCAATGGATGCAATTAAAGATGCAAATATCACTACAATGTTAGTTGCTTTTATACTTTTTAATCCATTTAACTGGGATTTTCTCCCCCAGTTTGGATTGGTTAAAGGATTTGCATTAACACTTGGACTCGGTGTTGCTACAAGTTTATTTACAGGAATTGTGATAACAAAAAGACTTATTAATGCATTTTATAAAAGTAAGTAATATATATGATCCGTTTTCATAAATTCACATGGCTTTATACACTCATATCTTCCATAGTAATTGGGGTAGGGTTGTTTTCACTCGTTACATTTGGATATAGATTCTCTATCGATTTTACTGGTGGAACGAATCTGCTTTATAAATCAGAAAAAAGTATTCCTCGATCAACAGTTGAAGAAGTAGTGCAAGCGCAAAAAATTAGAATTGTACAACTCTCAACAGAGAAAGATACACTATCACTTCAGACAAGTCCTATTACTGACTCTCAAGAAAATCAAATTCGCGACTCACTTGAGAAAATCGGAGGCAAAATTACCTCACTTAGATACGAAACAGTTGGACCAGTACTTGGCAAGGAAACAGGTATAAAAACAATAATCGCATCAGGAATTGCAATTGTAGGAATTCTTGTATATATGAGTTTTGCATTCAAAGGTTACACGTATGCAATGGCTGCGGTGTTAGCAATGACTCATGATTTTTTAGTGGTTCTAGGTACGTATTCAATTCTTTCCTATTTCTACGGGGCTGAATTTGATTTAATGTTTGTTACAGCCTTGCTTACCACAATGTCTTTTTCTGTGCACGATACAATTGTAATCTTCGATAAAGTTCGCGAATACATACGAGAGGGAGGGAAAAAGTCTATCGAGGAGTTGTCTGATAGAGCAATTACTGAGACCATGGTACGGTCTTTAAACAACTCCCTCACCATAATCTTTATGTTGCTCGCCCTACTTCTTATGGGTGGGACTACTATTCGCTTTTTTGTGGCAGCACTCCTTATTGGTACGATTACCGGGACATATTCTTCGCCTTTTGTGGCCACACCATTATTTGTTCTTCTTGAAAAGAAGAAACGATGAGGCATACTCACTATTATCGAGTAAAAGCACAATCCAATTTTGAGTTGGGATATAAGTTGGGTAAGCTATTCAAAGCACCTTCACTTGATACATACCACGCCATTCTTAAGCAAATCACCATTCATTCATCAGTCCTTAATTACTCACAAACGTTTCTAAAACTGACAGAAGATGTTTTTCCTCACTATATCGAAGAACTGAAAGGGTACGCAAAAGGACTGGATGTTGATTTTGCCAGTTTCTGGCTCGTTTTTTTAAACGAAGAATTAGATGTATATCCAGAAAAATGCACAACAATAATGACCAATGGGGGGGCGCTTGTTGGGCATAACGAAGACTTTGATGACCATTTTAAAAAAAGAATTACGGTTCTTGAAAAAACAATTGGAGACACCTCAATTTTAGAGTTATTTTACTATACAAGTTTGGGCGGTACTTCATGCAGTGTAAACTCCAATGGATATGTGCAAACTATAAATACCCTAACTCACACTGATCAACGCGTTGGTATTCCACGAAATATCATAGGAAGATGGCTTTCAGAAACAAAAAGTATTTCAGAAGACTTTGAAAAGTTAAAACAGATTGTAAGGAGTATGGGATACTGTCATAATTTTGCACACTCTCAAAAAGGCATTTCCTTTATCGAGTCATCTGCCCATTCTGCGCACTTGCAAGTTGCCAATTCTCCTCACGCACACACGAATCACTACATTACCCATTTGAGCACATACGAAGATAAAAGTGGTGAACCAGGCAATAGTGAAGAGAGATGTCAACTGGCAAAAAATGGAGCAAAACCTGAAATGACAGTTGAAGAGATGCAGAAATTACTTGAGAACGTCACTTCACTTGCATCAAATAAAGAACGACAAAGCGAGACAATTGCGCGAGTAGTAATTGATTTGAGAAACAAAGATTGGTGGTGTTGGTTGGCACGTGAAAAAAGTAAGGGATGGATTCGGTATCCAATACGATTTTTATGATAATTCACACATTTCGGCTTGGCGATCTCCAAACGAATACATATATTTTAGAAAAAGAAGGTTTTGCAATAATTATAGACCCAGCTGATGATGCAACTTTTATCACCGAAGAACTACAAAGAAGAAGGCTTACTCCCCTTGCAATATATGGAACACATGGGCATTTTGATCATATGCTTGCAGTAGGGGAGATGCAAATGAATTTTTCAATTCCGTATTATCTTCATACGAAAGATGCATTTTTAATTCAAAGAGTAGATTCAACCGCACAGCATTTTCTTGGGTATCGACCCGTATTTTTACCCCCTAACAACACTCAAACTCCTCCAATAGGCGACCAACATATTGGACCATTTTCATTTAGAATCATTCACACACCTGGACATACACCAGGAAGCCTTTCTTTTTATTTTGAAGATGAGCAAGCACTGTTTACAGGCGACACGCTATTTTTCGAATCAATTGGGAGAAGTGATCATTCATATGGTAATAAAAAAGAGCTGTCGCAATCAATTTCACTACTTTTAACATTACCGGTACACACAATAGTGTATCCTGGTCATGGAGAGCTAACTTCAATTAGTCACTTTATCGATAGGTCTCAAGCTGGGTAAGAAGTGCTTCGCGTGTATTTTCACATTTTTTTTCTTCAACTAGCGCAAATAAATTATCTAAAATATCACCAACTTTTTTACTTGGAGAAATTCCCAGTACACTCATAACATCATGGCCATTAATCTTGAGGTCTTTCACCGTAAACGGTTCTTGCTGAACAGAAATAATTCTCTTTTTAAAAAGATCAAGTCTCCACGATGTGGGAGTTGCTCCAGATCCAATGCGATCTCCGGTTCGTACATCGAGCATATCTTGAATATATTCCTTACCCACATCACGAATAAATCGACGCACCGCTTTGTCAGTTTGATCTTCTGAAACAGTGAATTGGTGATGTTGAACCAATGTGATTAATTTATTTTTTTGTTCTTTTGAGAGTTTTAATCTATCGGCTATGCGCGAAACTTGCTGTGTTCCAACAACTTCATGGTTGTGAAATGTGATAATTCCCGTTTCTGGATCTTTTCGATATGTTTCGACTTTTCCTATGTCATGCAGAAGCGTTGCAAGTCGAGTTATGACGTCGCTTGACGGGCAAGACTTTAACGCCATTACTAAGTGAGTTCCTACATCGTATATATGATGTCTTTTCGGGCTTTTTTGAGAAACAGAAAAACATGCTTCAAGTTCAGGTAGAATATACTGCAGTAAGCCAGAAGTACGTAGAAATAAAACACCTTCTGATGGGAAATTACTTGCAATAATTTTAAGTAGTTCGTCTCGAATCCGTTCCCAAGAAATATGCACTATTCTTCCTGCATTCCGTTGTATTGAAGCTAATGTTGTTGATTCAATCATAAATCCAAGCTGGGATGCAAAGCGTACTGCACGAATAAGTCGAAGAGCGTCCTCCTTAAATCGCATATCAGGATCACCCACCGTGCGAACTATACGACCATCTAAATCCTTTTTGCCTTCGTAAAGATCGATAAGCTCAAATGTCGAGTTACCCTGTACTTGGGAAAGCGCCATTGCATTTATTGTAAAATCACGCCGACTGAGGTCTTCTTCAATGGTTTTTGCCCATGTTACTTTTTCAGGATGACGCATATCTTTATAAGCTCCCTCAAATCGGTATGGTGTAATTTCAAAAAGGTGAGTCTCTGACTTAACCGTAACTGTTCCATATACATTGTGATAAAAGTTATTGGGAAATATCTTTTGGATATCTTCAGGGGTGGCATTTGTAGTAAAGTCCCAGTTGTGTACTGGATTATCAAGGAGGAGATTGCGCACCGCACCACCAACTACATACACATCAAACCCATTATCTTGTATTGATTTCATGAATTGTAGAACCTCATCTGGAAGCTGTTTCATGCTTTCAATTATACCGCGACAAGAGATTTGATTATGTCGAGATTTTTTTTATCTGGTCCGCTCCCATCAAATCCAGGAGTCTCAATAATAAAAGGTATATGATGTAATTTTACGTCGTTTACAAGAAGGCGAAACGGTTCAAGGGTAAGTGTCCCTTGACCAAGATTTTCGTGTCGATCACGCCCCGAACCAAATGGATCACGACTATCATTTATATGTATGACTACTAGTTTGTGTAATCCAATCTTATCTTCGAATTCATCAAAAAAAGAGAGATACTTCTCTGGGGAGGTAAGACTATATCCAGCAGAATGAAGGTGACAGGTATCAAGACACACTTTAATTCTTTCGTTATTAATATCGCGTATTATAGCTGCTATCTCATCAATAGTTTGGCCGATTTTCATATTTCCTGCATTTTCAATAATAAGAAATGTATCGGATGGGGTATGAGCAAGAACTTCATTTATATTATTAATAAGCACGCTATATTTTCTACTTTGTGAGACATCCCAAATAACAGACTTATCACCCTTAAATGAACCCGTGTGCACGATGCTTCCTTGTATGTTTAGTTGGGAAGCAAGCCCAAGTTCATAGATAAGTGATTGTTTAGATTTTGATCCAACCTCGCCTTCGTCAGCAAGATTAATAAGATACGATGCATGAAAAAAAACAGGGTCTATTTGGAAGGTTTTCCTTGTTTCTATAAAAGTATTTTTTGATTCATGTGTAACTGTCATTTGAGACCAGCCTCGTGGAGAAGTTGAAAATAGTTGAAGGCAGTTTCCTCCAATATTAGATACACGTTCAACTGCTTTGTGATATCCGCCGGATATTGATAGATGTGCTCCAAAATAGCGAGTCATAGTTTTTCTATCCAATTGCTAATGGCATGAGTTACAAAATTTATGAGTACCGCTATATATTTCTAACACTCTATTGTTGAGATTATCAGGCATTGCGTATTTGTTAAGGTCTTCTTTTGTAATCCAAGCATATGACTCGAGTTTTGCTTCAAGCACAATAGGTTTAGTCGTCTTCACAGTGCACATAAAATGCTGAGCATGAAAATAGCGATCGCTTGATATAAACACATCCTCTCCAATCCATTTATAAGATGAAACCTCAAGCCCGGTCTCCTCCAGTACTTCGCGACGGAGTGAAATAACAATCGGTTCCTCAGGAAGCACTTTTCCTCCGGGAACAACCCATAAGCCGGGGTCTATTTGTTCGTTCTTTGATTTTTTCACAACAAGAAGTTCATATGTATTGTTTACGATAAATGCAGCTGTAGCGAGCACGATTGGATACTTTTCGTACATGGATACAGTATAGCAAAAGACCAATCTCAATTTTCACTTGACAACATTTAGCAGAGTTGTTATATTATTGCTAAGTATGGAAGAATTAACACCTAGACAAATTGAAATATTTAAAGCTATTATTCATGAGCACACCGAGACCGGTGACCCTGTGGGATCTGAAATACTTGAAAAAAAGTATAAACTGGGAGTTTCTCCGGCAACAATACGCAACGAAATGGTAGTACTTGCAAAAAAGGGATATATTGTAAAATCTCATTTTTCGTCAGGAAGAGTGCCATCAGCTAAGGGTTTCCGATTTTACATTAACAAGATAATGAAGCAGAAAGAGCTTTCGACCGCTGATGAAGTGGCATACAAAAATAGTGTGTGGGATGAGCGAAATGAAATGCATAAACTATTAACACAGGCAACGCGAGTATTAGCACATAGGACAGGTCTTGTTTCACTTGCAGCTACAAATACTGGAGATATGTATTACTCTGGACTCACAAATGTTCTTAATATTCAAGAGTTTATAAATCGCGAAATAGAAAGACAATTATTTGAAAGACTTGAACAAATTGAGTATTGGGAACGGTTATTGTCAAAATTCTATGCAAGCGGGGAAACAGAAATTTTCTTTGTGCTTGGCGATGAGGGATTTGCAGACTCAATGTATGATTCTTGTGCAAGTATATTTGGAGATTTTGAAAGTCAAAATATAAAAGGCATTATTGGGGTAGTTGGACCAAAAAGAATGCATTATGACCTGCTTGCACCTCAAGTAAAGTATTTTTCAGGTCTTCTTGAGGAGCTCATTAAGCAACAGGTTGATGAGCAAAAATCATAATTTAGTTCTTAACTATGGATAAAAAAAAGAAAGAAGACGTGCGTGTCTCAAGTGAGACTCAAGAACAGCCACAAGAGGACTATAAAGCAAAATATTTGCGCGCTCTTGCGGATTATCAAAATTACGAGCGAAGAGTTCAAGACCAACGCGGTGAACTCATAAAAAGCGCAAATAGAGAACTCATTTTAAAATTAATTTCATTTTTAGATGACTTGGATAGAGCTGAGTTATTTATAACCGATAAAAGTTTGGCCCATGTTAAAGATTCGTTTTACAAGATCTTGTCAAGCGAAGGATTGGAAGAAATACAGGTTTTAGAAAAAGAGTTTGATCCATATACATCAGAGGTTATAGATATGGTTCCTGGGGAAAAAGACAATATCGTTGTTGAGGTTTTACGAAAAGGGTACACACTTAATGGATCAATAGTAAGGGTTGCACAAGTTCGAGTAAGTAAAAAAGGAGAATAATATTACAATTTTATTTTTAATACTATGTCAAAAATAATCGGGATCGATCTAGGTACAACAAATTCTTGTGTTGCCGTAATGGAGGGTGGGCAACCAAAAGTTATTCACTCACAAGAAGGTCGTAACGTTATACCGTCCGTTGTTGATCCAGTGAAGAGAGTTGTTGGAGATATTGCTAAACGTCAAATGGTAATAAATCCAAAGAATACTGTATTTTCTGTAAAACGACTTGTTGGACGAAGATTTTCAGACCCATCAGTTCAACAAGATGCAAAATGGCTTCCCTATGGGATTAAAGAAGGACGAGAAGGAATGGCGGTAGTTGAAGTTGATGGAAAAACCTACACACCACAAGAAATTGCAGCTCAGGTACTTCAAAAAATTAAGTCAGATGCAGAAGCATATTTGGGAGAAAAAGTTGAGAAAGCTGTTATAACAGTGCCAGCATATTTTGATGACGCTCAACGTCAAGCAACGAAACAGGCTGGTGAAATTGCCGGGCTAGAGGTGGTTCGCATTATAAACGAGCCAACCGCAGCTTCGCTTGCGTATGGTCTTGATAAAAAACACACACATACTATTGCGGTATATGATTTGGGAGGTGGTACATTCGACATAACTATTCTCGAACTCGGTGAGGGAGTTTTCCAAGTTAAAGCGACAAATGGAGACACACATCTTGGAGGAGATGATTTCGATAAAGTTATTCTTGATTACCTTGCTGAGGAGTTTAAAAAGGAAAATGGTATAGATCTTCGTCAAGACAAGCAGGCTCTCCAACGGTTACGAGATGCGGCAGAAAAAGCAAAGATAGAACTATCATCTTCACTTGAAGCAGATGTGAATCTTCCGTTTGTAACGGTTAAAGATAACCAACCACTTCATTTCGTACTTAAGCTTACACGAGCAAAACTCGAACAATTGGTCGGCGGTTTAATTGAAAAAACATTTGAACCAGTTAAGTCGTGCTTAAAAGATGCAGGAATTGAAGTGTCAAAAGTAGATGAAATTGTAATGGTTGGCGGTATGACTCGAATGCCAAAAGTATATGAAGAAGTGAAGTCATTTTTTGGTAAAGAACCAAATCGGGGAGTAAATCCAGATGAGGTTGTTGCAGTTGGAGCTGCTATTCAGGCTGGAGTATTAACAGGCGAAACAAAAGACGTTGTACTACTGGATGTGACTCCGCTTACCCTTGGAGTTGAGACGTTGGGGGGAGTTGCAACACCACTGATTCAAAGAAATACCACTATACCCACGTCCCGCTCAGAAATATTTTCAACAGCAGGAGATAATCAAACACAGGTCGAAATTCACATCATTCAAGGTGAGCGTCCACTTGCTAAAGATAATAAATCGCTTGGACGGTTTATACTTGATGGAATTCCACCAGCACCACGTGGAGTGCCGCAAATTGAAGTTGTGTTTGATATCGACGCGAGTGGAATTGTCACAGTGACTGCGAAAGATAAAGCAACGGGTAAATCACAGGCGATAAAAATTACCGGATCAACAGGACTTACCACTGAGGAGATAGAAAAAATGAAGACTGAAGCAGAAAAAAATGCTGAAAAAGATAAAGAAGAAAAGGAAAAAATTGAAGCAAAAAATAAAGCAGATAATCTTGTTTACACTGCAGAAAAATCTTTAAAAGACGTAGGTGACAAAGCCCCTGCAGATTTAAAAGAATCCATCGAAAAGAAGGTTAAAGAATTAAAAGAGTTAGGAGAAAAGGCAACTAAAGCAGATATAGAAAGCAAAACACAACTACTTTCCGATGAGCTCCAAAAAATTGGACAGTATATGTATAAAAAGGAAGAGGGAAAAGAGAAAGATTCAAAGGGTCCATCACAGCAACAGACTCAAGAAGAAAAGAAGGATGAAAAAAAGAATGCTGAAGAGGGACAAGTTGTTGGATAAGGCTTTTATCTATTATTGCTGAATGGACTATACACATGGACTATTACGAATTATTGGGAGTTACAAAAGGTGCAACTGATGCAGAAATTAAGTCTGCATATCGTAAACAAGCGTTAAAATGGCATCCCGACCGAAATAAAGAAAAAGGAGCCGCAGAACGATTTAAAGAGATAAATAAAGCATACGAAGTGCTATCTAATCCTCAAAAAAAACAAATGTATGATCAGTATGGGAAAGAAGCATTTGAGAGAGGTGGATTTGGGAAGCAGGGCGGTCAACAACAGGGACCATTTTCATATACATATAGCTCATATGGAGGACAAAACCCGTTCGAAGGAGTGGATTTTGGAGGCTTTTCTGATCCATTTGATATATTTGAGCAGTTTTTTGGATTTGGCGGACAAGGTGGTGCAAGTCGAGCAAGAAAAAAACGAGACGTGTATCAGATGGAACTTTCCTTTCAAGAAGCTGTACACGGGGTGACGAAAGAGACAGTTATAAAAGGGAAGAGTCACTCAATAAAAATTCCTGCAGGAGTAGATGACGGAATGCGTATTCGTTTTACAGATTTTGATGTATTAGTTCGCGTGCGTCCAGATGCTCAATTTAAAAGAGAAGGACAAGATGTGTATATTGAGCATACTATTTCCTATCCCATAGCTGTTTTAGGTGGAGAAACGACGGTAACTACACTTGACGGTACTTTAAAACTAAGAGTCCGTCCTGGAACAAAATCGGGAACTCACGTACGACTTAGAGGAAGAGGTATAGTATACCCACAACAAGCCCATAAAGGCGATATGTATGTAATTTTCACTATTCATACTCCAGAAACAGTCTCACATAAAGCGAAAAAATTACTCGAGGAATTGGAACGAGAGATAAAATAATACTCTGTTATGCGTATTAACACACATCCTGGGAATATAAAAAATCATACAATCCTACAAAGACTAAAGAGAAAAACCAGAGAGTTTCTGGATGAAAACAGTTTTTTGGAAGTTGATCTTCCTGTACTATCTCCAGCGTTAATACCTGAATCTTATTTAGAAGTATTTAAAACAACGTTTATATTTGGCTCTCAAAAAAATAATCTATACCTCACTCCTTCTCCTGAGCTTTTCTTAAAAAGACTTCTTGCACAAAATGTGGGTGATGTTTATTATCTAGGAAAATCGTATAGAAATAGTGATCCCACATCAACTCTCCATTCATTTGAATTTACTATGTTGGAGCTATATCAAATGAATAAAAACTATTTCGATATTGCCGAGATTTTACTTTCATTACTTAACTATCTTTCTGATGGGAAAAAAATAACATATAAAGGGAATAGTATTTCATTTTCGCAATGGGAAAGAATTTCTGTTGCACAGGCGTTTCAACGATTTGCAGATGTATCAACTGGTGACTTATTTAATCATGAACGGTTTCTTAAGGTAGCAGAAAAGAAAGGATATCATACTCAGAGTTTTTCGTATGAAGACGTATGGTCTCAAATGTATACGCAGGAGATTGAGCCAAGACTTGGTATGAACGGGTACCCTACTTTGCTTTATGACTATCCAAAGGAATTTGCTGCTCTTGCAAAACTAAATACATACAACTTGACGGCACAACGGTTTGAATTTTATATATGCGGAGTTGAACTTGGCGATTGTTATACAGAATTGACGGATTGGAAGGAGCAAAATATTCGCTTTAAAGAGGAGCAAAAAAGACGTAAACAGAGCAACAGAATAACGCATCCGATTGACAAAGGGTTTATCCAGGCATTACAATATGGTCTCGAACCTTGCGCGGGAATTGCCATAGGATTTGATCGATTGGCAAGTATTTTCGCAAATGTTTCTTCTATAGAGGAGACGCAGGTTATTACTATTTCTACTGATGAGTCATGAAAACAAACGCGGGTAACTTAAAAAAAGGTGAGTTTATTATGTATCAGGGAGCTATCTGGCAAGTACAAAAAGCAGATTTTTATTCACCTGGAAAGGGATCTGCCCTCATGAAATCAAGAATTAAAAATCTTCTCACTAGTAAGAATATTGAGTATGCTTTTAAGTCAAACGAACCTGTCGATGTTTTGGAAGTCACCTGTGTCGAGATGGAATATCTCTATAAGGACGCTGAAAATGTATTTTTTATGGATCAAAGATCATATAATCAATACACACTCGCTTTATCGGTTGTTGGGGATGTGGCAAAATTTATGAAGGAGGGGAATACCTACTATGTATATGTGCATGATGAAAAACCTCTAACGATGCGTCCACCGACATCTGTTAAGTTGAAAGTGATGGAAACAGAAGATGCGGTGAAAGGTGATACAGTTTCAGGTGCAAAAAAAGCAGCAAAAGTTGAAACAGGAGTAACGGTTATGGTTCCATTATTTGTAAAAGTGGGAGATGTGGTTACAGTTAATCCAGAAACTGGGGAGTACGGAGAAAGAGTAAAAGAATAAACCTATGATGTCAGTTGGCGAACTACTCAAACAAGCTCGAATAAAGAAACAATATTCGCTCAAAGATGTTGAGAAAAATATTCGAGTGCGCCAAAAATATTTAATCGCAATTGAATCTGATTCATGGGAACTATTTACTTCTAAAATATATATTGAAGGCATACTCAGAAATTATGCTCGTTATTTAGACCTTGATAATCGTAAAGTTCTTGCTTTCTTTAGGCGTGAATTTGAAAAAAAAGAAGACATTCGATTTAAAAGAAAGGTGCACGAACATGAATTTTCTCCTGATACAAAAAAAACTCTTAAGTCGATTTTTATTGTTGTTGGTTTTATCGTTGTGCTTTATGTTTCGTTCCAGTTTTATCTTTATTTGAAGCCACCCTATCTTTCAGTTGTTATTTCAGATTATACGGTGACAAAAAATACTGACAGGATAAAGGTAAGTGGTTCTACTGAAAAAGAGTCAGTCCTGACCATCAATGGCGAGCGTGTTTATCTGAATAGGGATGGTGGTTTTGAATATACTGTTCCTCTAAAAAGTTTGAACAACAAAATAGTATTCGAGGTAGTTGGCGCCAACGGAAAAAAAACCACTAATGAACAGATAGTTACGCGGAAGGAATAATGGTCTTCAACTCACTAATTGAGTGCACTTCTTCTGGAGAGATAGACTTCATTTTAAGTCTTTTTGCTTCATGTATAGTTTTTTTTATCATGTGATGTTTTCTGACTTCACCCAACAATCCCACTTCTCCAATATAAACTGTGTTGTATGACAGAGCGATGCCACTCACCGAAGAGTAGAGAGACGCAAGTATTCCCAGATCAGCAAGAGGAGATGTAACTTTCATACCACCAACGACATTTATATATACATCAAACGCATCTAGTTTCAGATTAAGATATTTTTTAGCAATTGCAATGAGTAGTTGAATTCGATTAAAATCAAGCCCCTTTACAACTCTCCTCGGTACTGGGAATACCGTCGGCACTACCAGGGCTTGAACCTCGATAAACATAGGTCGTTTCCCTTCGCTGATACCAACAACTGCTCTTCCAACTTCTTTGCCTTTATTACTAGTTAGAAGTGCCGTAGCAGCATCAACCTCTCTTAATCCAGCATCGATCATCTCAAATACTCCAATTTCATTTGTATCACCATACCTATTTTTTGATGAGCGCAATATTCGGTATTGAGTCGTATTATCTCCTTCAAGAGTGAGTACGCAGTCTACCATGTGCTCAAGTGTTTTTGGTCCTGCAACATCGCCATCCTTTGTAACATGACCAACAATGATAAATGGAATTTTTCTTTTTTTAGCAACGTATGTTATTTTTGCAAGACAATCTCGTATTTGATTGATACTCCCAGGGGGAGCATCAATGGTTGACGAATACATCATTTGTATCGAGTCTATAACAACAAGCTGTATGGAGTTGTGACTTTCCAAGCCAGCTAATATATTTTCTATCTTTGTTTCATCTGAAAAATAAATATGATCCTCAGGAATACCGAGTCTTTTCATGCGATCATGAATTTGATCTTCAGCTTCTTCTCCTGAAACATAAGCAGTTTTTACCCTCTTAATAACCTGCATAAGGAGTGTTGACTTTCCTATACCCGGCTCTCCTGTAAGTAATACGATTTCACCAGGTATAAGCCCTCCTCCAAGAACTCGATCAAACTCGAAAATCTCAAGTGTAAGTCTATTTTTTATTGATGATTTTCGTTTAAGAATACGAAACTGTGTTGGTGTGCCCTGCATGCGTTGTGAGTTAGGCATGTTTTCTTGTTTTTCCACAAGAGTGTTCCATTCACCACAACTAGGACATTTTCCAATCCAGGTAGCGCTTCCATACTGACATGATGAGCAGATGAATAAAGCCATATTACATTTTGTGTACGGTTTTTATTCCTAATAAATGTAAACCATGTTGAATTATTCTTCCAACAGCTTTCGTTATTACTAATCTGGTAATTTTTTGTTCTTCTGCTGCCTTCAGTATTGGATTTTTTTGGTAAAACGCACTATATGCTCGTGCTAAGTCAAACAGGTATCCAGTAATAATATGTGGTGATAAATTTCGCGCAGCTTTATGAACATGTACTGGATACTGATGCAACATACGCATCATTTCGCGTTCACCTTCTTCAAGATGATTAGTTGACATCATTTGTTTTACATCCTCTTTTTCAAGAATGCTTTGCGTTCGGACATACGTATAAATAAGATAGGGAGCTGAATTTCCCTCGAGCGATATTGAGTCATCAATATCAAATGCGATAACAGATGATGTTGTATTTTTTAGAAAGGAATATTTAACTGAAGCAATAGCAAGGACTTCAGCCGTTTCTGGATTTGACTTAAATTTTTCCTGTAATTTATACTTAATCTCATCAATAAGCCAAGTTGCTTCGATGATGTTGCCTGTACGAGATGACATTTTTCCGTCTTTAAGCTTTACCCATTCATACGCGAGGTGATGTTGTTTACCAGTAAAGAGTGTAGGATTCATTAATTCTTCTACTTTGAAGGTGATTTTAAAGAAACTCGTTTGCTCTGGAGTTACCACATGGATACATTTATCAATTGCACCAAAATCTGCAAATTCTTTTACTGCGAGGCCAAGCTCTTTTCCTTCATACGTTGGAAATCCCTGGCTATTGATAAACACACGTGTATCTAGGCCATACTGCTTACCATCAAATACAACCGCCCCTTCACTTTTCTTTAATATTCCTATAATTAATAGATTTTGAGCGGTTTTTAATCCCTCTTCGTGTACTTCACTTTCGAAATAACAGCGATCAAAATGAGAATA
>Ga0116204_1000536_pt1 | contig 21633 bp, 14 predicted proteins | sample LakKivwa52mmetaG_FD_94481 | JGI IMG/M metagenome (GOLD analysis project Ga0116204, IMG submission 94481) | Anoxic lake water microbial communities from Lake Kivu, Rwanda to study Microbial Dark Matter (Phase II) - Lake Kivu water 52m metaG | ecosystem: Environmental > Aquatic > Freshwater > Lake... | reverse complement strand
GTTGACCGGTGCGGTCCACCGACTCTTTGACACCGTCGCACGCCACTCCGAATCGTTTGCGATCAAAATCATTTTCGCAAACCTTTGGCTTTTCTTGCCGATTGTCAAGCTTTTGGCGAAGAAAGATGGCGGGCAGTTGCTTTCGTTGTTCAAAACCACCCAAGCCTTCACGATGATGCAAGGAAGCGAAGCGGTCAACGTCCTTCCGACCAAAGCATCGATTGGGGTGAATTATCGATTGTTGACGGGTGAAACAACCGAGGAAGTCGTAAAAAAAGTGAACAAAAAAGTGAACAATGAACACGTCCATGTCCGGGTTGTTTATGGAAACGAGGCGTCCGCTGTCAGTATGGTCGATGAAAACTATGGGAAAATCGAACGAGCGATTGCAGGGACATGGAACGATGTCGTCGTCACCCCATATTTGATGATGGCGGCCACGGATTCGAGATTTTATCATGCGATATCGGAAAATGTCTATCGGTTTTCACCGATGGAATTGACAAAAGAAGAACTGGGATCAATTCATGGGGTGGATGAGGCGATTCAAATACACAACCTCATCGCTTGTGTAAAATTTTACATCCGATTGTTGAAACAACTATAAGGGAAAGCACTTGTGTGAATCACAAGTGCTTTTTATGGAAAAATTGGTTGTCCGATAACGGTTTTTGGTGTACAATGGAAGAAGAGCATCCGAGTCGTTCGATGCGTTTAATTTCTTCAGATGGGCGGGATAGCATGATCAAATGGTTCATCCGGCGTTTCATACCGGATTATGAAAAAACAACCGACTTGACGGTCCGAAAACGGTATGGCATTTTGGCAGGTGTAATAGGAATAGGGTGCAACTTGTTGTTGTTTTCGACAAAACTTGCATTTGGTTTGATTTCCGCATCGATCGCGGTCATTAGTGATGCGTTCAATAACCTTTCCGACATGGGGGCATCGCTTGTTGCGATTGTCGGTTCCAAGATCAGTGGTTCCGAACCCGACAAAGAGCATCCATACGGTCATGGTCGCTTCGAATACATCGCAAGTCTCATAGTTTCATTCATCATCATTTCGGTTGGAATCGAACTTGCCAGAAATTCGGTGGACAAGATCATAAATCCGGTTGTGGTCAAACCAAGTCTTGTACTTTATATCATTCTCGGTGCTTCGGTTCTTGTCAAGTTGTGGATGTTTTCATACAATACGACGATATCGAAAGCGATCAATTCAAAAATCAACAAAGCAACAGCCTTAGACTCATTGAACGATGTCGGTGTGACGATGGCGGTTTTCGCTTCGGTCTTTTTTGGTGGGAAAGTCTCGTTTCCTTTAGACGGAATCGTTGGTCTTGTGGTTGCGGGGTTAATCTTTTATACGGGAGTCAAGATTGCTGTCGATATGATGAACGTCTTAATCGGACATGGACCGCAGCCCAAACTGGCCCAACGGATCGAATCAATCGTGACAAGCGAACCGATCGTAATCGGCACGCACGATTTGATCGTTCACGACTATGGACCGGGCAAACAAATCGCATCAATACACGCCGAAGTGGACGAGACGATGAAACTAATCGAGGCACACGGTGCAATCGACCGGATGGAGAAGAAAGTGATGGAGGAGCTTGGTGTCGATTTGGTCATCCATATCGACCCTGTGAAACCCAAAAAGGAGAAGTGATGACGATGCATGAAGCAATCATCAAACCACGCTACGCCGAAACGGACCGAATGGGTGTTATTCATCATGCGGTTTATCCCATTTATTACGAAGCTGCGAGAGTCGAGTTTTGCGAACAAATCGGGTTGCCCTATCCACAAATTGAGGAAATGGGGTTGATGCAAGCTCTTAAGGAGATGCGATGCGAATATCTCGCCCCCGCATATTTCGGGGATGTCTTGCGGGTTAGAATCCGAATTCTCGAACTCACCAAAGTGAAGATTACGTTTGCTTATGAGATTGTGAATCAAGAAGAGGTGTTGATCCACAAAGCCGAGACGATGCTTGTTTGGTTGGATTCCACATTCAAAATATGCAACATCGAAAAAGAATTTCCAAAGGTGTATCAAAAATTGAAACAATCGTTGTAACGATGTTAACTGTCGCACAAGCGACAGTTTTTTGATGGTAACTCTTTACAAAACAATCGTTGAACGGTATAATAGACATATAAAATGAACAGAGGTTTACTATATGCAAGTATTGAAAGAACAAGTGAGACAAGCGATTTTAGCTCATGCGGTTGATGAATTTTATGAAAACGGTTATTTGGGGACGTCAATGCGCACCATCGCAAACAAGGTGGGCATTACCGCCGGCAACATATATCGCTACTATGAGAACAAAGAAGACTTGTTCAAAGCGATTGTCAACCCCGTTCGAGAGTCGATTTTGAAATTGACCGATATAGATGCAATGCTTGCGAAAAACAAGATCGAATCCAAAGACGAAGCAAAAGCGATTGTTGAAGGAATTTTATCGTTGATGAGAAACTTCACCAAGGAACTCTTCATCCTTATCTTTAACAGCGAAGGATCGCGATATGCCTTCATGAAAGACGACTTGGTTCGAATCGTCGAGACAAAAATGAAAAAGATGTTCGATTTATCGAGCAAAGGCGAGTTCGTGCGGATTGTCGCTAGCGGGTTCATTCAAGCCGTGTTCGTTGTTTTGAAAGACAACGCGGGTGATGCGGAAGCGATTTCCGATTTATTGACGGAGCTGATCGTGTTTTATTTTCGCGATTTGGAATCACGAATTTAAGGTGATTTTCTTTGCATTTTAAGAAAGTTTTGATATAATGAACCAAGTGATTTTTGGGGGTGTTGTCTTTTCCCCCTTGCATCAAACTTACAAAAGGAGCGAATCATGAAGAAAAATTTCTATGCCTATTTGGATGATTTCAACTTGATTACCGTGATCGTGCCTCATAGGTACCGCCATGACCGAATCACTCGGTTCATATTGAGATCGATTGATATGGAACAAGAACTGGCCATCACTTCGGTCATCAAGCTGGATTCCGACATCAAATACTGCTTGAAAATCCACGGTTCGGTTGATCTGAAGAAAGATTATCACGTCGTTGACGATTTGGGATACCAAAACCACCTTCAAATCGGACGGATAACGAAGACGAAGCAATTTGACGAACATTTTTTTTACGACGGACCATTAGGCTTTGAATATCACACGGATCGTACATTTTTTCGAGTGTGGACTCCGGTGGCGAAGGAAGTCATTTTGGAATGGATTGATCATGAATCGGTGAAACATTACGTCGACATGGTCCATACGACAAAAGGAGTATGGATGACGACGGTGCTTGGCGATTTGGAGAGAGTCAAGTATCGTTTTTTGGTACGGACAAACATTGATTTCAAAGTCAGTTTGGATCCGTATGCTCTCTCAAGCACAGCGAATGCGAAATACAACTACGTCATCGACCCATCGAAACTTGTTCCGTTCAAACATCCCGTTCCCATGTTTTCCCATTCAATGGTTGATGCGGTAATTTATGAAGCACATATTCGTGACATGACGATCGACCAAACGAGCGGAGTGATTCGAAAAGGAAAATACTTGGGGCTTCTCGAAAACAGTTTCTCCCCGGAAGGAAATTCCACCGGCTTGGATTACATCAAAGAACTCGGGATCACGCACCTTCAACTTCTTCCCATTTATGATTTTGATGCGGTTGATGAAAAAAACCCGGATATTCTTTATAATTGGGGATACAATCCGGAGCAGTATAATGTTCCGGAAGGATGGTTTTCCTCGAATCCGGACGATCCTTATGCTCGGATCAATGAACTTCGGATGTTGATAGACAATGCTCATGCAAGAGGAATTCGTGTCAATATGGACGTCGTTTACAACCACGTCTATGATGCGGGGACGTTTCCGTTTGAAAAACTTGTTCCGAATTATTTCTATCGAGTGGACAAGACGGGGGAGATGACGAATGCGAGTGGTTGTGGCAACGACATTGCGACCGAAATGGCGATGGCGAGAAAATTTATAGTGGATTCGCTCAAGCATTGGCAACAAAACTTTCGGATATCCGGATTTCGGTTTGACTTGATGGGTTTGATTGACATTGAAACAATGAATCGGGTTGTTTCGGAACTGAAATCCATCGATCCACAAGTCATGATTTATGGAGAAGGATGGAACATTCCTACGGTGCTCCCATCAAGCGAGATGGCACACATGTTCAATCACAAGCAAATGAAGAACATCGCTTTTTTCAATGACAAATTCAGGGATACGATTAAGGGATCGACCTTTGGAAACAAACCGGGGTTTTCGCTTGGAAACCACCATGAAGCTTCTGATGTTCGTTTGTTGATGCTTGGAAGTGCGATCGATCAATATTTGTTTGAGGATCCCTCTCAATCGATCAACTATGTTGAGTGCCACGACAACCATACCTTTTATGACAAAATGTCGCTCATTTTAAAGAATGCCGACGAAACGAGAAAGAAACATCATCAACGGTTGGCGATCAGCATGGTCCTTCTCGCCCAAGGAATTCCTTTTTTACATGCCGGTCAGGAATTCATGCGGACGAAACAGATGATTGAAAACTCCTACCGTTCCAACGATGATATCAATAAAATAAACTGGTTTTCCAGAGACATCCACAACGATCTCGTTGAAACAACCAAAGATTTGATTTCCATTCGGAAGGAATTCGCCCATTTTCGACTTCAAAACCAACAAGCAGTCAAAAAAAGCATTCACCCGATTCCAACCGATGACACAACACTCATCGGATACAAAATTGTGATTGAAGATGTGGAAATCCATGTTCTCATCAAAAACGATTTTCAACCGATGAAAGTCCATGCCTTCCTGCCACAAGACGTCTTGTGCATTTTTGATGGATTCAATCGTATGAAAAAGCCCAAACCGGTTTGGGAAATCAATCTTCCTGGAATTTATTTGTTCAAAAAATGAAAAAAACTCTCCGTGAGGAGAGTTTTTTAATCACCAAGTACCGTATCCGGTATAATAGGCGAGGATCAACAACAATGTGGTGAGGACAAGGGTGATGAGCTGAAGGACGGCTGTCCATTTGAACCATTTGGCGTATCCGACCGATGCGATCGACAGTCCAATCAACAACACGCCATTTGTCGGAAAAATTACGTTTGTGTATCCATCTCCAAAAATGAACGCAAGAATTGCCAGTTGATTGGTGATGCCGATCAATCCTGCAAGTGGAACGAGAAGCGGCATGATCAAGAACGCCTTGGCAGAAGCCGATCCAATGAAGAATTGTAAAAACAAGACGAGGGCGTAGATGATCAATACACCTACAATCGGCGATTTGTCGGAAAGAGCGGTTGCGATCGTGTGCAAAATGGTGTCCATGATTTGTGCTTCGGTGATGATATGCTTGACGCTTGCTGCAAGAAGAATCAGCAAAATAGCGGGAGCGACACCAAGCGCACCGTTTGCGAAAAACGTCCATGTTTTTTTTGCATCTTTGGTAACGATGAATCCGGATGTGATTCCTCCGATCAAGAAGGTGAGTGCCATGAGCGGTATGGTTGGAACCGAGATTTTTGCTACCAAATCCAAGATGCTCGCCAGTACAACAAATCCCAACAAGACGACAAACATGATGGTGAAGGACTTGAATATCAAGTTTTCGTTTTCAAAAGGGAGAGACTTAGACAAATCGAAGTCGCGTGCCTTTTTCTTGTCTTCTTCGAACATTGGAGATCGTTCGGGATTTGTTTCGACTTTTTTCGCATAGCGGACGAGGAATGTTGACAACAACAAATACATGATGGCAAAGACGAACAAACGGAAAAAAACACCGCTCAACAAATTGATGTTTTCTCCTGAAATTGTGCGTGCGAGTTCGGTCGCAATGCCTACTGAAAACGGATTGGTGATGGCACTTGCAAATCCGAATCCTGCAGCAAGAAGACACATCCCGACGCCGACGAGCGTATCCCATCCAAGCGACAATGAAAGAAGGATCATAATGGGAAGAAGAGCCATCGATTCTTCAAAAATACCAAAAAAAGCCCCAAACAACATGAATACAAGGATGACCAGACGAAGAAGAACGTATTTTCGGTTTTGATAACGCAAGATCAATTTCTTGATGATGACGTGGATTCCCCCCGTCTTGTCCATGATCGTGAACGTTCCTCCCAATATCAACAAGAAAATGGAAATGGCGATGATGTTGATCGCATCCGATCCACCAAAAACCATGAAAGGAGCGAGAAACCACTTCCAAATCGGATAACCGGGGACATCGGGAAGCGTGCGGTAGGAGTTTTCAATAATGGATCCATTGTCGGAATAGTCGTAACTTCCAGCTGGAATCAAATGGGTGAGAATGCCGGAGGCGACGACCAAAACAAGTAAAATAACGAATACACTCAAGAATGCGTTTTTACTAATGTGTAGAAGACTTTTTTGATTGTTCATAAGCACAAACCCTTTCATGAACACAGTATATCACGAAATCGCTTAGTTTTGAAATGAAAAAATGAAAAAGGAACGTTTGACGAAACGTTCCTTCACTCAATCATCAAATCGAACTCCGTTCGTTGATGACATCGATGATTTTTTGTTTTGATATTTGGAAAATCGGGAAAAAGATGGCAAGTCCCGATGTGATGAATAAAAATCCGGCGAGATACAAAATGGAAAGAGGGTTTCGGGTGTACATCGTTAAATTGATCAAACGGAAATCGTCATACAATGTGTTGTTGAAGGTTTCAATCGCATGATTGCTGGTGAAATACGCAAAAGCCAAAGCGATTAGGCCAATGACGACGACTTCGAAGACGAATAGAATCGACACTTTTCTCCCACCCAGTCCCAAACTTCGAAGAATTCCGATTTCTTTTTTGGAATCCACGATTTCAAGCGTGATGATTGTCCACAAAATGCCGATGCTGAATGTCGCAAACACGAACAACCCAACTTGGGAGGCAAGCAGGATAAACGAGTCAATACTAAATGTGTCAATCAATTCGCGAAATGCCCATACATCAAGGATGTAGTCTTCTTTGGCGAGGGACAAAAACATTTTGTGTGCGTCAAAGCCATTTTTGGGAAGTTCGGTGATGATTTCCTCTGAAGATTGGATGATCCTCGTGTATGCTTCGTCATAATCAAACGTGTGAAGTCCCATGCCTCCGGATGCGGTCATTCCGACTACGCGGAGTGTTACTTCGATTTTTGCGGAAAGGTCATTGATCGGATTGATTAGAAGGGTGATGGTTTGATTGTTGATCCGCCACCGCCAATCATTGAACAACGAACCCGGACTGTTCAAGTTCAAACGTGGAGCAAAGAGATTTTTTGCGAGAGCACCGTCGATGACGACTTCTCCGGGAGAAGATGCAAGCCGTCCGTACAATAAATCCGGAACATCACGGGAATTGTCGTACAACTTCAAGAAGGTGTAGTAATCATTGTTTAGATAAATCGAGGCTGTATTGTCTCTTGTCATCGTCACATTCGGGGTGATGAAATCCGATTCATCCGTGAAAAATGGATCGGGTATGACAATGCTATTCATGAAACGAAAGTCGCTTTCGTATGCGAGATAGGTTCTTTCTTGAACCGGTGAGTAACCGAGATTGGACAAATGGGTGTATTTTTCGAAATTGGTTCGAAGGATTCCAACGATTTTATATTGAGAATGAACATTCAAATCGATCCGTCGATTGACAAGGTCAAAAAATGTTTCCACCCCGGGGATTTTTCGGTAATGGATGAGCATGGAAGCAACGTAATCGGTAATCAAAACTTCTTTTTCTCCTGTGGTGGGGATTCGACCCATCAACAAATCAAACCGGTTTTCATTGCGATATCGTACAATCGAGGTGATGCTTCCCTTATAGAAAAAATCGTTGTTCTCGATTGCCATCCCCGCCAAATCGATCTGGGTCGTTTTGAAATGGTGGATGTTGTAATCGGGAAACAAGGTTGTGATGATGTCGTATTCCCCAAGTGGAGGGGCAACCGCATAAAATTGATCGTAGTAATCGCCAGAAGAACCGTTTCCCGTTCCTCGAATCTCACGTTTTTTTCGGATTTCTGCGTAAACATATCCATTGTTGACGGAGGTGTGGATGTTTTGTTTCAACGGGTCATCGCGAAGTTCCAACATGAAGGAAAGAAAAGCAAGTGAAATTCCGGTGATGATTGCCATCGCAAGAAAACGGATCCGCTTTCGAACCATGCTTTTGATCGCCAACTTGACGGTTGTTTTGAATGGAACGGAAACGCGCTCGAGTTCGAAGGGTTTGGTGGGGAGTTCTTTCACAATCGGGGAGGAGTCGGAAACGAGATCGCCGTTATCGATTTCGATGATTCGATCTGCATACTTTTGTGCCGACTCCGCATCGTGTGAAACGATGATTACAAGACGTTCTTTCGATAAAGCTTGGAACAACTCAAAAATTGTTTGTCCGGTTTCACTATCGAGGTTTCCCGTCGGCTCATCGGCGATGATGAATTTTGGGTTTTTGACTAGGGCACGGGCGATTGCAATTCGTTGTTTTTGTCCTCCGGATAGTTGACTGACTTTTCTTTTCTCAAAACCGGTCAAACCGACTTGTTCCAAAATGGTCGAAACTTGCTTGATGCGTTTATGGGGAGGGATTCCTTTCAGTTCCAAGGACAAGGAGACATTCTCAAACAAATTGAGATTTGACAAGATATTATACTCTTGAAAGACGAATCCAACGTAGCTATTAAGAAATTTATTGAAGGAGGAGGGATTCAGTTTTGCGATGTCTTGACCATCGATTCGCACTTGTCCACTGGTTGGGACGTCAATTCCTCCAAGCAAGTTGAGAAGGGTCGACTTGCCTCCACCGCTTGGTCCGACGATGAAGATTAAACCTTTGTCGGGAAGAATGGCGTTTAAATTGCGGATCGCATGAACTTTCTCGTTGCCCGAAGTGTAGATTTTGTTGACATTGATGAGTTGAATCATAGCGAACCCCCCAATCAATTCGTTTTGATGACGTCAACAGGACGTTGACGACTCAAAGCGAATAAAGGGACTGCGACTGCCGACAATGGGACGAAAATCGCGATTGCGAAGATGATGATCAAACCCAGCGGAGTCAATTTCAAAATTTGAAGATTGACGACCGATAATGATCTAAAATTGTTATCAATGGTTAAAAGAAACAAAAATGTGCCCAAAATTGACAACAAATAGGCGGAAAACCCCACTACAATCACTTGAAACAAATAAATGAGGGAAATTCTCGATCCGGACATTCCAAGCGACATATAAATGCCGATGTCGCGTGCGCTGTTTTTTATGTTGACGATGACGAAGTTGAATATGAGCAAAATGCTGAACAAACCGAAAATAAAGAACAAACCGACGAACAAATAAAGATTTTGGTTCAAAAAATCATTGACGAGGATGACTTTGGTGAAGGAGAGGTTTTCAACAAGATAGTTTTTCATCAAAAACATTTGATAGTCTTTCGCATGGGTTTGAACGTCGCCATCGGACACATAGGTTAGAAAACTTCCTTCCACGAGCTGTGAAGTGGCAACGGGGGAGAACAAAGAGGGCTCGCTGTAGACGACAGGAAGCGCTTCATCGATGATTCCGGTGATGATGAAATATGTGGTGACAGGTGTTTTTGAGACGCCTGCGAGATAAAATGTGGAATTGATGAAAATTTCAAGACCCGAATCATCAATGAAAATATAGTTGATGAAATCATAGATTTCCTGAGGCGAACCGGTCAAACCGATCACATCTTGAAGGAATCCAAGCGAAGCAGCCATTTGAATGGGTTGACCTTCGAGAGGAACTCGCGGTTCCCGTCCGATTAAGATCACATCTTCATCCAAGTTGTATTTTTGAATTCGGATGGAATCGTGCATGCCGCTTTCACCCAATGCCCGATAAATGACCGTATCTTCAATCGCATTCAAGTTGGATGCGAAGTTTTTCAAGGTATTCGCGGTCATGAAAACAGAATTATAGAAGACGAGATTGTCCAAAAAAGCCGTATGATTCATCGGGTCATTTGGAAAAACAGATTGAAACAATTCAAAGTTCGTATCGACGATGCCGACGATTTGAAGATTTATGTTCGAATCGGGTACGATGATTTCTTTGTACAACAAATCGGGAAATGTCGTCATCGCCGGAAAATATTCATAATGCAACAAGGATTGAGCGACATAATCCGTGATCGCGATTTGACGTGACCCGGATGGGAACACCCCATGCAACAAAGAGATATCGCTTGGGTCTTCGACCACATGAATTCGATTGATGGTGTTTCGGTAGAAGAAGTTGTCCGAAAATTCGGCTATCGTGAAGGAATAATTCATCGCTTTCCAAACATTCGTATGGGAAAAATCATTCAAAAGATCGTCGATGTTGAAGTTGTAAAACGCAGAATGATTGGAAAAGGAACCGTTGGAATAAACGGTCTTCAAACTGACGAAGTCGTTGTTGTGTTCGTTTTGATAAATCGCATATTCTTCGGTGGCGTTTGCAAGAAACATGTTGGTGACGAGTCCTGCAAATGTGAGAGAGGTGAAGAACAACAAGATCATCATCAAATATCGGAATCGGTGAAGCCACATGTTTTTCAACCCGAGTTTGTAACTCGAGGCAAGCGGCATTCGGACTTCCTTGAAGTTCACATTGTGACGAATCTCGAGAATTGTCGCATTGTCGGAAGTGTCGCTCATGATTGCTCCGTCTTTGATTTCGAGGATTCTTGTTGCGTATTTTTTCGCCAAAAAAACATCATGAGTGACGACAATGACGAGACACTCCTTAGATAATGATTTCAACAAGTCCATCACGATGTCACGGTTTTTGTTGTCAAGATTGCCAGTCGGTTCATCGGCGATGATGACTTTGGGTTCTTTGACGAGAGCCCGTGCGATTGCAACGCGTTGCTTTTGACCACCGGAGATTTGGTTGGGAAATCGTTTTTCAAGCCCTGTCAATCCGACGCGGTCGATGATCTGCATCACTTTTTCACGTGATCCCATTCTTTCCCCATGCAAATCGAGCGCTAAATGAATGTTGTCAAACACGTTCAGCCCTTTCAAGACATTGAATTCCTGAAAGACGAAGCCCGTGTAAGTGCTTCGGTATTTTTCAATGGTTCGTTTTTTCATTTCCTTGATTGAGTTGCCTTCAATGAAGACATCGCCGGAATCAAAATCATCGATTCCTCCGATCACGTTGAGGAGGGTCGACTTTCCGCTTCCACTTTTCCCAAGGATGAACGTCATCCCGGTTTCTTCAAACGTGATGTCGATGTCTTTCAAGACATGAACGGTTTCTCCGGTGTTTCGATAAAACTTGTTCACATGGTCGAGTCGTATCATCGAAATCACCTAATATAACACTTTCCGATATTTGATTTCGACGACGATGTTCCCATCTGCGTCGATGATGCCATATTGATCGAAGTACTTGCGAACAACCGCGTATCCATTTTTAAAATCAGACATCTCCATGTAACTTGGCTTCACGATTTGTTCCATCGTCTTGTCGTAAACGCCCCAAGAGTGGAAAAAAAAGCGTGAAACATCGTTTTCAAACGTTCCAGGGTAAAAATTGCCATAAAAAATACCGACAAAGGCTTGATTGGGATCGAGGACGATCGTTCCAGTGGTATCGATGTACCGATAATCCATGAACGTATAGGTCACTCTCCCACCGATTTTTGAGATGTAATTGCCGATGACGGCGAGACCTTCGTGAAAATTCATCGCAGTCTCGTATGAATAGGGTATGGCAAGCGATCCGAATTCGTTCAAATATCCATAAAGGTAGTTGCCTTGGGTGTTTTTTTCTTTCGCAACCGGAACAAAACCATTTTTGTAGGTTCCGACGCTTCGAAATTCGTAGGGGGTCAAGGGGGATCCGTTTGTTTCGATAAAGGCATAAACAAGTTCCCCATTCAACAAATGACCTACCGCAGCCTTCCCTTCTGAAAACGGATGCGCATCGTCATAGATGGGTTCAATCACGACGGTTCCATTGGTATCCATGTATCCGAATCTTCCATTTTGTTCAACAACGAGCAACCCGTCAGAAAATCGACTATATGAGGAAATCCCCTCTTCGAATGAGAAGACCGTTTCTCCCAACGTGTTGATCGTGTGGAAAGAGTTGTTTGTCTTGACGACGGCGAGTCCTTCGGAAAATGGCATCGCCATATCATAGATCATTGGAGTGATTTCTTCGCCGGTGTTGCGAATGTACCCAAAGCGATGTCCTTTTTTCACAATGAGATACGGTCCCATTTCACCGACGATTTCATCGTATGCCGATAGAGAAAAAAGGTTGCCTTCGCGATCGATCAAATAAAAAGAATGATCGTCGTAAACAACCGCAAATCCGTCGATATGGTCCGCTTTGGGAGCGCATCCGCTTCCAAAAAGAAAGAAAATCAACAAGATGGATAAAAATCGTTTCATGAGGATCCGTTCTTTCCTAAATGCCTACGTTCATCGTGGCAACTACAAGTTATGATATCAAAAAAACCTCTTTTTTTCAAGCGAAAACGGACTTTTCGGTGCGAATGATGAACCTTTCGTCTTTAAAAATAACACAAAAAACGAGTTATCTTTTGATTTGCATGGTTTTTAAACCTATGAAACGATGGGTTAAAACATGGTGTTTGAAAATGGAATGAACGACAAATGCCAATTATTCATGAAAAAGTGCGAATAATGATAAATATCGCTTTGAATTTATGAAAATTGTGGTAAAATATAGATGAAAGATAAGGAGGAATGGATATGAAACTTATTTTAGCAATCGTAGCGAACGAGGATGCCTCCAAAGTCATGTCCAATTTGATCAAAGAACGGTTCTTTGTCACCAAATTGGCCACTACCGGAGGATTCTTGATGGCTGGAAATACAACATTGTTGATAGGAACGGATGTTGAAAGCGTCAACAAGGCGATTGAAGTCATTGGAACCTACAGCAAGACCAGAAAAAAGCTCGTCCCCAATTCGATTCCGAATGAGTTTGGCATGTTCGCTTCCTACCCGATTGAAGTCAAGGTCGGGGGAGCCACCATCTTTGTCATCGACGTCGAAAGGTTTGAAAAACTGTAGTTTTTTCGGAGGAAAGAATGGCTACATTAGACATCATCATCATCGGTCTCGCAGGGGTCTTGTTTTTGGTCGGATACTTCAAAGGATTCGTCAATCAACTCGTCACCCTTCTCGGTTCTTTGCTTGCACTCGTTTTGTCCATATTTTTGGTCCAGTATTTTGTCGATTTTGTTCAAAGCGTCTATGATGTGAACGGACTGGTGTCCGGATACGTCGAGACAACAATCATCAACATGAATGCCGCATTCGGGGTTCCTGTTGGCGATCAAGTCAGTCAACTCGCCACCGATGCGATTGCGGGACTTGGGCTTCCGGAAATCCTTGCCGCTCCCGTCACCGCTCAAATCGTGGCAGCGATTGAGGGAATGGATACCATTCCGGTCGATCTTTCGATTGCTCAAATCTTGAGTCCGATGATATCAAAAGTCATCATCATGGTTGTTGCGACGATCGTTTTGTTTGCCATACTGAATATCATCTTGAAAATCATTCAAAGCGCACTGCGGAAAATGGTTGAAAAAGGCGCGCTCCGCGCAGTCGATCGTTTACTAGGCGGCGGACTTGGACTCGTTAAAGCAACGTTGTTCATTTTGATTGCCTTCACACTCGCAACGATGTTTGTCGCCGGAGATTCACCGATCATGGGATACATTCAAGAATCTCAAATCGGGAAACAAATCTATGACAACAATCCGATTCCGGGACTGATCGCCGAAAACATCAATTTTGATGAAATTCTCAATACACTCACCGGCGGGGGTAACGGCGAATAAACCCACCAAAAAAGACTTCACGCGATGGATCGCATGAAGTCTTTTTTTTAGGTCGAAGCGATGGCGGTTTTGTTTTTCACGACGACGACTTCGTCATAAAGGGATTTGTTTTCATCAATGATTACATGGCTGACGTTGATAATCGTCACATCGCACAGTTTCAAGAGGCTTTGTTCGATTTCCTTGACTTTGACTCGGTCCAAACTTGCAAACGCTTCATCCAAAAGAAGAATGTCCGCTTTGTTCAACAAGCCCCTCGCAATCGCAATCCGGCTTTTTTCGCCCCCCGAGATGTTTTTTCCATTGTCGAGGATTTTATAGTCGAGACCTTCGGGATTGCTGGCGACGAAGTCGCTCAAACCTGCTTTCTCAATGGCGATTTGGATTTCTTGTTCGCTATAGGGTTTGTACAACGTGAGATTGTTGCGAAGCGTATCCTCAAACAAGAAGACGAGTTGTTCGATGTTGGCAATTCGTGAAAAGTAATCTTGCTTTTTTACATCGCGCAAAGGAAGTCCGTCGATTGTGATCAATCCTTCGAGCGGATCGAAATATTTCCGTAAAAGACGCAAGACGGTCGACTTTCCTCCTCCACTTGGACCGATGACCAAGTATTTTTTTCCTTTTTCGAAACAAAGATTGACATTTTTCAAGACCACATTGTCTTCATAGGAAAATGTGACGTTTTCAAAGCGAATGGTGTTGTTCCATTTTTCAAACGGTAAAAATTCAACGTGTTCGTTTTTGTTTTTAAGCGAATCCTCAATTCGTTTGAAGATGGACTTGACGGAGAAAATCTTGGGGAGGGACTCCGACAAATTGGCGATTGGACCAATCAATCGGTCGATGTTGTTCGCAACGACAACGACCCCGGCGAAAGTAACGGTTCCCGTGATGGTCAAATAAGCTACAAGCAACATTAATCCAACGAACGTCAGGCCGATGTTGAAGTTTTGCGCGGCGAAGATGAAAGACATGATTTTATCAATCGTGTATTTCTTTTGTTGAAGCACCTCGCTTTTTTCGTAGAAATTGGTTTTGACGCGATCTTCCAAGGCGTTTGATTTGACGATGTTGAAGGCAGACAGTACTTCCTTGATGAATTTGCTGTAGTTGTCAAAAAGAATGCTTCGTTCTTTGTTGTGTTTTTTTACGGGTTGGGAGGTGAAGATGGATAAGAATGCATTGACCAGCATCACGCCGAGTCCGATCAAAAGAATTATCGGATTGATCAAGGTGATGATCAATATTCCGGTTGCGAAGTTGACGATGCCTTCGACGAGGGTGATGATTTGATCGATGAAGTCTTTCTCTATCAAATTAAAATCATTGGTCATTGCTGAAACATAAGAAGCGTTGTTGTCCTTTTGAAATTCATTGATGTTTTTTTGAAAAACGCTTTGAATGTAATCGGCTTTCATTCGGGTGATGGAGTCTTTCAAAAAGTAGTTTTTCGCATAGGAAAACAACAAATTGGCGGGGAAAAGCAATAAAACATAGACGATCAACCAAATCGATTTGTCCCAAAACATCGTCCAATCGGTTGCCATTGCGGAATTGATGACATCAAACAACGCAAAGGACATCTGAAAGGCCAAAAAAGCTTGAATGAGGAGTGGAAGGATGACAATGTGGAATTTGTTGAAATAAACGATTCTAGGTTTCATGCCACACCTCCAACTTCAAAATAATCCGCTCCGGTATACTCGTTGACATATCCGTCCTTCAATTCGAGGACATGGTCGTAGTGATTGGTGACTCCTTCGAAAAACTTATGGCTGATCGCAACAACGGTCGCATCAAGGGTCAAAATCGCTTGTTCGATTTCCCGACCGATTTCATCGTTTAGCGCAGAGGTCGCCTCGTCAATGAAAAGGATTTCCGCTTTTTTGCATAAAGCACGGGCAATCGAAATGCGTTGTCGTTCCCCGCCGGAAAGATTTTTTCCGTTTTCAAGCAACATCGCATCAAGGCCATCGGGTTGGTTTTCTAAAAACTCCTTCAAACCGGCCAAACGGATGATTCGGTGGACCCATTCATCGGAATACGGTTTGAACAACGTAATGTTGTCTTTGATCGATGCTTCAAACAAAAAGACATCTTGGTAAATGAACGACACTTTTTCGTTGAATGAGGCAAGTTGAATGGTTTTCAAATCAACGCCATCGATGGCGATCGAACCATCGTATTGATCATAAACCAAGGACATCAGCTTCAACAATGTGGATTTTCCTACGCCGCTTGGTCCCTTGATCAAGTATTTTTTACCCTTTTGAATCGTGAAATCGAGCGATTTGAAGATCGGTTTGTCTTCATAAGAAAAACTTAGGTTTGAAACTTTGATTTCATTCGAAAAGGATATCGACTGCGATCGCCCGTTTGTTTCCGTTTCGGTCTCCTCGGAGAGCGTGATTTTTTCATAAATTGCCTTGGAGGATTTAAGTGTGTTGATCAAAGGCATCATCGACACAAGCGGGAAAATGGCGGTCGAAGACAACTGGACGGTCAAAACGATTTCTCCGTATCCGGCACTTTGCGACAGATTGAACATGAGATGGATAAGCAAACCGAACAAGACAGCAACCCCGATTGCTTCGTTGGAGTATTGCTGGAGTGCGGTATAGAAATTGAATTTGAGTTTTGATTTCTCGAGTTTTTGGATTTGATCTTTGCTGCGAAGCAAAAACGTTTTCTCAATATTGTTCAGTTTCAAGATTTCAAGTCCACTGAAAGTGTTTGAAATGTTCAAGGTGAAATGTTCATTTTCGGTCGATACGTCTTTTTGTAAGGCAATTGTTTTCTTTTCATACAATTTGGCAATCAACAAAACCAATAAGGACACGAAGAAGATGATGAGACCGACTTGCCAATTGACAAACATGAGATAAATCAAGACACAAATATAAAGTCCACAACGGAAAATGAAGTTAATGAGCGAAAGAAAAAAATGATTTTCGAATGTTGTGATGTCGTTCATCAAATTCGACACATAGACATCTCGTGATTTCTTGTTGAAGGTTCGGTAACTCATCCGGATGATTTTGTCAAATGCCCGAATTCGTAACGACAAGAGAACATCCTTCATATAGGATATGCGCATCATACGCGAAAGAATGAAAAGAAGAGAAGTCAGAAATACCATTCCGACGGAAAGAATAGCGACAAATTTGAAATAGGCCATGGATGCTCGCGACACGCTTTCAAAAATCATCGAAAAGACCGTGATTTGAATCAATTGGGCGATGACGGGGATGAAACAGGCAATCACATATAAAATGAATTTTGACTTTTTTTCATAAAGTAATTCTTTCATAAACACCTCGATTAACAATGTTGTTTTATAATGCGATTATAACATAACAATGTTACATTGTCAAGAGATTTCATTGGCTTTTTTCACAATCGTTGCGTTTGTTTTGACAATTTCTTTTTTTTTCGTATAATAGAACTGACCGACCGTTCGGTTGGGTTTTGGAGGGTTTATGAACAACATAAGTGAGTACAGTGTAAAAAAACCGATCACCGTCTTGATGATGGTGTTGATTGTCATCACGCTCGGCGTATTTTCTTTGACGCGTTTGCCTTTATCCTTGTTTCCAGACATCGAACTTCCGTTCGCTGTTGTCGTCACGACGTATCAAGGGGCGAATCCGTACGAAGTAGAAGGAGAAGTCACGAAAAAAATCGAAACCGCGGCTTCTACCGTCAACAATTTCTCAAGCGTCAACTCAACATCGCGCGAACATTTTTCCGTGGTCATGATTGAGTTCGCTGAAAATACAAAAATGGACTATGCATTGCTCGAGTTGCGAGAAAATTTGGACAACCTAAGTCTAAAAGACGGCGTTGCCAAACCGAGAATCATCCGGTTTTCACCCGACATGTTGCCGGTATTGACGGTGACGATATATCGGGATTTTGGCGATGTTTCGGATACTGAAAACTTGATACGAACGACCCAATGGTTGGAAAACGACATCTTGAACCGCCTTCAAAGCGTGGCGGGGGTTGCTGATGTGTCGTTGGGTGGAGCTGCGGATACGGAAATCGAAATCGTGCTCGATCCGGATTTGCTTGCCCTTTATTCCTTGAGTGAATCCGACGTGCTTGACATTTTGCGGGATCAAAACATAGAAGGACTTGCAGGCATCACACCGGATGGAACCGATATCCGAATGCTTTACATCGGAGACAAGGTCGAGGGAATGGAACAATTGCGAAAAACACCGATCCATTTTGATTCGGCATCGGATGCGATGTTGACCCTTGAGGATTTGAGTGAATCGATTCGCTTCGTAAACACCGCCATCAGTCAATACTCGAAAATCAACGGCGAACAAGGAATCACGATATCGTTTCAAAAACAATCCGACGTTGGAATTACCGAAAGTGTTGCGAACATTCACGACACCTTGAAGAGCATTGTTGAATCAGAAGAATATGATGCGTCTTATTTGACGATCCGGGATCAAAGCGAATACATCAACCGATCGATCAACTCGATTTTGAACAACCTAATCATTGGTGGTCTATTGGCCATCGTTGTTTTGTTCATTTTTCTTCGCGATGTCAAACCGACGTTGATTGTCGGATTGGCGATTCCGATTTCCGTCGTTGCGAGTTTTGCCTTGATGTATTTGTTTGGGGTCAGTTTGAATGTCATTTCAATGGGAGGACTTGCTCTTGGAATCGGGATGCTTGTTGACAATGCAATCGTCGTCATTGAAAACATTTATCGACTGCTCGATGAGGGGAAGTCCAAAGCGGAAGCTGCGATGCTTGGTGCGAAACAAGTGCTTGGAGCGATTACTGCCTCGACATTGACAACAATCGCCGTATTTTTACCGGTTGCGATCATTGGCGGAATCATTTCCGATGTTTTCATTGCCATGGCGTTGACCATCGCCTTTTCCTTGGCATCCAGCCTTATCGTTTCATTGACTCTTGTCCCCTCCGCCGCTTCCCGCTTTTTGGTTGAAAACCGAAAAACAAAAGAAAGCAGGATGTTGCTTGCGTCCAAACGACTTTATGAGCGGACACTTATGACGGTGCTTAGAACAAAATGGACCAAAGCACTTACGATTTTTCTTGTATTAGTGCTTTTGGCAACGAGCGTTTTCGTTGTTGTTGAAAAAGGATTCGAGTTGATGCCGGAATCTGATGAGGGAACGGTCTCGGCTTCCATCGAATTTAGACGTGATGTTGAGTTTGAGGATGTTGCTGCCTTCTTGGATGCTTTGTCTTCTGACTTGTTGAACCATCCCGATGTGGAAACCGTGAGCGCGAGTTACGGAGATGGGTTCGGAATGATGGGAATGATGATGGGTTCGAGTCAAAACACGGCTTCAATCGATCTCGTCTTGGTATCCGGACATCAAAAAACAACCGTTCAAATGGCGGTCGAAGTCGAAGAAATGTTGCTGGACGTTGATTTTTCCGAATACGGAATCACGATCGACCAAGTGATTGAAATCAACGTCAACGCCTCAAACACGACCGGATTCTTGTTTGGTTCGAGTGGAATCAACATCGTCGTCAAAGGGCAAAATTTGTACCGGATGGAACAGGTGAGTCTTCGGATTGCTCAAATCATCGAAGACGTTGAGGGAACCAAAAAAGTGGATCCTGGAATCGCAAGAGGCGAGGATGTGATCAAAATCACGGTGAACAAGGACAATGCGATTCAAAACGGATTGACCGTCCACGACGTTTCAAAAAACATCGAAGTCTTTTATAAAGCACTTGGTTTCGACATTCAATCCTTTGGAACGGGGACGAATCTCGTTGTGACGGTTGAGGGTGTTGATTACAGCGTCTATGTTCCACAAGACCCATTCAATTTGACAATGAGCGCGGAAGCATTTTTGTCGATGGTTGCTTTGTTTGATCGGACTATGTTACCAATCGTGGAAAACAAATTGGCTGAAAATGATGATTTGTTCCAATTATACTTACCGAACATCGAGATGATTCCGGGATTTGGATTGTTGGACCCGACCAAACCGGAAGGAATGTTGATTGTGAATCCGTTTGTCCGATACGATGAAACGACGGAAACTGTCTACGTTTCGCTTAACCCGCTCGATCCGAATCCCACGCTTTCAAGCATGTCCAAGGGAACGTTGTTTAGTGGAAATCTCCCGACCAGCATCGCAGTGGTCACAAAAGAAACCGGATTTTCATCAATTTACAGCGATGGAAAATATCGGACGTTGAATGTCGTGGGACAAATAGAAGCAGGATACAACGTGACCAAGGTCAGTTCAACGGTAAATACCGAGGTCATGAACTATTTGGCGAGCGAAGAATTTTTATCGATTTCGGAAGGAATTCTCGTCGAATTCGCAGGTGAGAACGAGGCGATTCAAGATGCGTTTGAGGATTTGACCGTCGCGCTTGTTGTTGCAATTCTACTCGTTTACATGATCATGGCGATTCAGTTTCAGTCACTCATTTACCCGCTCATCGTCATGGGGACGATTCCACTGGCGTTCACGGGTGGATTCTTGGCGTTGTTGATTACCGGAGGAAGTTTGAACATTGTTTCAATCATGGGCATGGTCATTTTGGTCGGTATTGTTGTCAACAACGGAATTGTCTTGATTGACTACATCAACCAACTTAGAGATCAAGGAAGAACGATTAAAGAAGCGATGATCGAGGCGGGCAAGACGCGTCTACGTCCGATTTTCATGACTGCGCTCACAACCATTTTAGCACTAACTGGGATGGCTTTAGGGTTTGGGGAAGGGGCGGAGTTGTTACAACCTCTTGCTGTGACGGCGATTGGCGGACTGATCTATTCTACCGTTTTAACACTGATTGTCATTCCCCTTATTTATTGTTTGGTCAACACGAAGAAAATGGCGTTGGAGGGAAAAAGCAATGAGTGCGGAAACGAAAATTAAAATCATAGAAGCGGTGATTGACATCATCCGAAACGACTATAACAACGAGGAATTGACGTTGTCGAAAATCGCCAAACGAATCGACATCGCCAAAAGCACGATCTACGAACATTTCGAAAGCAAACAAGATCTTGTCTGCGAAGCATCGATACACCTCATCTCGAACTATGAGAAACGGTTTGTTGCCATAGATATCGATTCTTTGTCGTTTAAACGGTCTTTCTCGCTTTTCTTGGAACAAATGATCGATATGTTGGCGGAAGCGAACGCACTCTTTCAATTTATGATATCCGATCTTTCGTTTGAGTCAAAACCAAAATTTCACGAGCGAACTTTGTTGAAGGCCCAACAAACCGAAGAACTAGTCGGCGAATTGTTGCGAAATGTCTTGAAAAAAGGCGTTGAAGAGGGTAAAATAAATTCGTCGCTGGAGTATGATTCCTTGATGATATACGGGGGTTTTCTACTGGGAAACGTCATACAGTTCATCAATGGAAAATTCAAGACGACAAAAGAAGAACTGATTGAAACCTTGTTCCACCACGGATTGAAACTATTGAATGAAGAAAAGAGGTAACCGATGAGATTTCAAGATTATGAGTACAAACGTCCCGATTTGGAAAAAAGCAAGCAATCGTTTGAAGAAGCGGTGATACGTTTCGAACAAGCGGAATCGCTTCCGGTGCAAGATCACGCGATGAAAACGATCAACGATTTGAGATTGGAGTTTTCGACGATGGAATCCTTGTGCCACATTCGTCATACCATCAACACGACCGATGAATTTTACTTGAAAGAAATGGAGTTTTTCGATGAGTTCGGGCCGAGTTTCGCCGAAC
>Ga0116204_1000535_pt1 | contig 21656 bp, 22 predicted proteins | sample LakKivwa52mmetaG_FD_94481 | JGI IMG/M metagenome (GOLD analysis project Ga0116204, IMG submission 94481) | Anoxic lake water microbial communities from Lake Kivu, Rwanda to study Microbial Dark Matter (Phase II) - Lake Kivu water 52m metaG | ecosystem: Environmental > Aquatic > Freshwater > Lake... | reverse complement strand
GGAGAACGTCACTACGATGTTCAGCTTATTGCTGGACTTGCACTTCATGATGGAAAGATTAGTGAGCAGCGAACTGGCGAAGGTAAAACATTATCTGCAACAACCGCCCTTTATCTAAATGCATTAGAGGGAAAGGGCGCCCATCTTGTAACAGTAAATGATTACCTTGCGCGACGAGATGCGGGATGGATGGGTGAAGTGTATGACTTTTTAGGACTTACAACATCTGCAATTATTGGAGATGCATCATATATTTATGATCGATCACATGAACATACTGATGTGCAAGATTGGAGACTTAGCCACCTGAAACAATGTTCTCGAAAGGATGCATATGCGGCTGATGTTACCTATGGTATAAACAGTGAGTTTGGATTTGACTACTTGCGCGACAACATGGTTACCAACCCGGAGGATGTAACTCAAAGAGGATTTCACTATGCAATTATTGACGAAGCAGACTCAGTACTTATTGATGAAGCGCGCACACCCCACATTATCTCTGCTCCTTTTGAAGAGGACACATCAAAGTATTACACCTATGCAAAAATTGTACGTCAACTTGTAGAGGGAGATTTTAAAATAGATGAAAAAGCTCGCACGGTTCACTTAACTGATGGCGGAATTGCACATGTTGAAAAAATACTTGGTGTTCAAAATATTTATGAAAAAGATTTTGACACACTATTTCATATAGAAGCAGCCCTAAAGGCTGAACTTTTGTTTAAAAACAATAAGGAATACATAGTAAAAGATGGAGAAATAATTATCGTCGATGAGTTTACTGGAAGACTTCTACAAGGGCGACGTTTTTCAGAAGGAATTCATCAGGCAATTGAGGCAAAAGAAAATGTTAAAATTCAACGGGAATCTAAAACACTAGCAACAGTGTCGCTCCAAAACTACTTTAGAGGATACAGAAAAATTGCAGGTATGACAGGTACTGCAGCTACAGAAGCTGAAGAGTTTCATAAAATATATAAGGCAGATGTAGTTGTAATACCAACGCATAGACCCATGAAGCGAATTGACCATCCCGACATGATCTATAAAACTGAACATGCAAAGTTTAATGCTATCGCGGAAGAAATTGCAGCTCAATATCATACAGGAAGACCAGTTCTTGTTGGTACAACCTCGATAGAAAAAAACGAACATCTGTCTCGCATACTCCAAAAAAAAGGTGTTCCTCACGAGCTTCTGAATGCAAAAAATCACATGCAAGAGGCATCTATTATTGCGCGTGCCGGTAAAAAACAAGCAGTAACAGTAGCAACTAATATGGCTGGACGCGGTGTTGATATTATCCTTGGAGGAGTTAAACCATCGCCAAACTCGGATGAGAAAGAGTATCAAGCACAGCGTGAACAATGGCAAAAAGAACATGATGAAGTAATGCAGTTGGGTGGACTCTATGTTATTGGTACTGAGCGACATGAGTCGAGACGCATAGACAACCAACTTCGAGGAAGATCAGGAAGACAGGGTGATCCAGGCGAAACCCGGTTTTTTGTATCTCTCCAGGACGACCTCATGCGTATTTTTGGAGGAGAGCAAATATCCAACCTCATGACTTTTTTCAATCTACCCGAAGATCAACCATTAAGCCATTCAATGGTTTCACGTGCAATTGAACAAGCCCAGGTCAAAGTAGAAGGATTTAATTTTGACATTCGAAAACATCTAGTTAATTTTGATGACGTTCTCAATAAGCAGCGTGAAATTGTATATGCGCTCCGAAAAAAAATGCTATTTGCCATTGACGATCCAGATACATTTCAAAAGGCAATCGGAGAGATGTTTGATGATGAAATTGATGTGGTATTAAATACCCATGGGATTGCAGAAGAAGAAATGGATGAGACTATTATGACGCGTATTGTTGATGAGCTTAAAACGCTCGTACCGATTCCTCAAGATGAAGTTACACGACTTATACAGGAGCGAAACTTAATTGAGACTAAAACATATGTGCTTTCAGTTTTTCAGAAAGAATTTAAAACACGAGAAACTAATTTTGGCCCGGATATGTGGCGTGAAATTGTTAAATCCATATTTTTATCAACCATTGATAAATATTGGACAGACCACCTTACAGCCATTGAAGACTTGCGAGAAGGAATAAATCTCCGTGGATATGCACAACTTGATCCGCTTGTTGAGTATAAAAACGAAGCATACTCACTCTTTGAAAAAACTATGGCAGATATTCCCTATGAGGCGACACGAAAAATTTTAAGAGTAGAATCTGTCCAATCGCAAGATCTGGCAAAACGAATGGTATTTTCGTCAGCAAGCGCACTTAATGCGTTTGATGCTGGAAGTCAAAAAGGTGAAGTCAAAAAGCCAACACACACACATACCTCTGTGACATCTGAAAAAAAGCCAGGAAGAAACGAGCCTTGCTGGTGTGGTAGTGGAAAAAAGTATAAAAAGTGCCACTGGCCGGACTAAAGATTTTTCAGCATGTATGTGTTGCGAAGAGAATATCCCATTTTGCGATAGTAGTTGCGTACACCTACTCCGGATATAATTGCTAATTTTCGGAAGCTTGCCTTTTTTACTTTTTCTTCTGCGTATTCAAGCAACTGCTCTCCAAGACCTTTGTGTTGTCTTGAATTACTGTCTTTTTTACCAATACCCGTTGCTTTGCCATACACATGAAGTTCTCGGATTAAGGCACAACCGTGGAGCGCTTTAAATAATGGTTTTGTTTTGCTTTTAAATAAATACGAAGGAAAACGGAGTCGAATAAATCCGAGACATTTTTTTTGTGCGTCAATGTGCTCGATAAAATATTCTTTTCCCCCTCCTGCATTATATGCAATTTCACGTATAGTAATTGGTTTTTTCGGTACTTCGAGTTGAATTTCTCGACAACGGATACAGCTACACACACTATTTTGTTCACGCATTCGTAGTTGTATTACCTCTCTCAAATTAGGAGGAAATGTATTCCCCGTCATCATGTTTGTTGTTATGTCTCGTGTTAGTCGTCCAATGCGAACCCAAGGTGGAATATGTTCCTTTTTTATCCTCACAATGATGTTTATCAGCTCATTCAGGGGGTATGGGGTATAGGTCCCTTCCTGAAACCATTTTTCAAGTGTTGTGTATTTTGTGATGGTAGTTGGGTAGAGTTTAAGATGATCAGGTAAAAAATTTTCATTCGTAAAAATCTCCTTCATCATCGTATAATCTCGTTCAGGTGTACTTCCTGGCAAATTTGGCATGAGATGATATCCTATTTTAAAACCCGCATCTCGCAGTTGTCGCGTAGCCTCATATACTGCGGTTATTGAATGACCTCGTTTAATCTTTGTAAGGATGTCGTCGTATATTGTTTGCATGCCAAGTTCAACATGTGTAACGCCAAGCGATCTAAGATAGCGAAGTTCATATGGGTTAATATAGTCTGGTCGTGTTTCTATATTTATTCCGATGATACGCGATTGTGCGCTTTCATTTCTCTCTTGTGCCTTTTCGAGCGTGAGTGAAGATTTGATAGTTTTTCCTGCTGAAAGTAATTGAGAAGTGCTCGTGTTTGCAGCATTAAATATAGATCGAATAAAAAACGTTCTGTATCGACGTGGCAAAAAAGAAAAGGTACCGCCCTTCACAATTATTTCTACCTTTTCAATTGAGTGACCAGACAATGCGAACATTATGAGTCTGCTTTGGGTTTGCACAAAAGGACTATATTTACTTCGAATTGCCCGCATAACTGCGGGTTCATCTGATAGATAGCTTTTGGGTACCCCAGTTTCTGTTGGACAATATACGCAGTGAAATGGACATCCCGTTCCGGCGGTAAATAATGTGAGTGGCACGACACCTGAAATTGAACGTATTTTTGTTTTAATAATTGTTTGATGAAGTGTATGGATAAATTCTGAGTTAAACTGAGATTGGTATCTGAGAAGTAAAAACTGAAACCACCAGAAGGGAGGAGTGAGACCTTTAAAAAGTGATGCATGATGAGTGCGTAGATCATCTCGTATATATTTTCGGACAGTAGAAGCGGTAATCGGTTCACCAGCCAACCACCTTATCTGAAGGGAATTAAGAATATCCATAAGCTGACGCTCATGATGTACTGGGAAATTTGATGGATAGTATAATTGCATATGGACACTTATATTGAAACCGCAGATACTATTGTATCAAAATACTTCAAACTATATAAAGAACAATATGAAAATGTAGGAGTGCTTTTGTCTGGTGGAATAGATTCGTCGCTTATTACATCTTACGTTATTGAACACTATCCAGATGCAGCGCTACTTTCTATGGGAACTAGCGCATCAAAAGACTTACCTTTTGTTAAACTCATTTCACACCACTTTCAAAAGGACTACGAATGGATTCCGCTCACTGAAGAGGCAATCCGTGGAGCACTTCCAAATGTAAAATCGATATTAAAAAGTGAAGGAATTGAAGTATCACCAATGCAATGTGCACTTGCGGTTGGTTATTTTCTCATTTTTAAACATGCTCAAGCGAAAGGAATTACAGCAATAGTAACAGGTCAGGGACCAGACATTCTCTTTGCCGGATACCACAAGTACAAAAATGTATCATCTTTAGATGTAAACTTGGAAATTCAAAAAGACTTAGTACTTTTGGAGATTGACAAAAAAAGAGACGGAGCAATGGCGAGGTACTTTGGCATAACACTTCTTAATCCCTACTTGGAACAGGAGTTTGTTGAATTTGCATTGCATTTACCAGGTGAGTATAAGATTGCAAACGGTATTGAAAAGATTTTTATGAGAGAATGGGGTAAAAAGCGACACCTTCCAACTGAAATAGTGGTGCGACCTAAAAAGGCATTTCAATACTCAACTGGGCTGCACAATGTGGTAAAGAAGCTTGTATAATCAGGGTATGAAAATAATCGGATACCTTATAACGAATGCTGCAGCAGTTATAGTTTCTGCGTATATTCTCACTGGTGTTCATGTTGAGTCTTTTTTACATGCTGTTGTAGTCGGAGTACTATTAGGTTTAGCAAATATAGTGCTCAAACCGCTCCTCATCTTATTTACCTTGCCGATTTCCATACTTACACTGGGGCTTTTTACCCTGGTCATAAATGGTCTTATTGTTTTATTAGTGTCCAATATCGTCCCTGGTTTTTATGTAGACAATCTTATGTGGGGTATAATCTTTAGCTTAGTAATGTCTGTTGTAAGCTCCTTTTTCAACTGGATAAGTCGAAACTAAATGACTTGCGTATTTTACGCAGTATTTTTTTCCATGCATAGCTCAGTGACCATCGTTTAGACTCATATACTATTTGAGGTAAATGAAGTATGGTTTCTTCTTCGCCGATTCTGATTCCTTCTATTTTTTTCGCATGATCGATGAGCGCATTCCATCCCACATTTTCTATTCGTGGTTGTAAAACTATTTGGGCATTTTTTACTTCCTCAAACGCAATTTTTCGCTCGAATATATGAAAAGAAAGTTGACCTACCTGAAGGAGATTTAATTTTTGAATATCAAATTTTGGATGATACTGTTTATTGAGTTGAACTGCAATAACAATATCTGCACCCATTTCAAAAGCTGTATCCACAGGAACAGAACTCAATACAGCACCATCTACTAGTAACTGATTATTGATCTCAACAGGTTTAAATACCATTGGTATTGCACTGCTTGCATGAATTGCTCTTACAACTGATCCACTTTTAAGAGAGACTTTTTTGCCTGTTTTTAAATCTACAGCAACTGCAACGAACGGAATATGCAAGTCTGCAAATGTTTTATCGCCTATATACTCCTTGATAAATTGTTCAATTTTATTACCTCCAAAAAAACCACTTTTGAGAGAAGGATCAAGTATATATGAGAGCATTTCTAGTTTATTTTTTTCGAGTATGTAGTTCTCTACTTTTTTAATATCTTGAGAATATGCAAACATTCCACCAATGAGAGCCCCTGCACTTGTTCCTGCAATATAGTCAATAGGAATACCATGATCCACTAATACTTTAATAACACCAATATGAGCAAGTCCACGAGGACCTCCGCCACCAAGCGCCAAACCTATTTTGGGACGAAACATAGTATTGTCATTATAGCTTGTAGCTTGCAACTTGTAACACCACATTTATAATTTATGAGCTACAAGTAATGAATTTTTTCTGGTATAGTAAATCCTTATGGATACAAATCAAGACTCAAATCAACAACCAGAACAACCTCAACAGGAAGCACCACGAGGATCGATGACCATTGTTGAACTCACTTCCATTATAAACAGGTATGAGGTAGATATCGCTAAAGTTAAAGACAGTTTAAAGATGCAGAATGGTATGTTTAAAGATGCATTTAACGGTGATGCAGAGTTTCATGAAATGGACATGAAAGTGAAGGATATGAATAAGCAAAAAAATGCCATAAAGCAAAGGATTTTAAAAACCCCAGCAATGGAAGCGGTTGTTGCAAAAATTGATGAGTTGAAAACCGAACTTAAAGATGCACAAGAAACGTTATCTGGCTATCTTGAGGAGTACCAGCGAGTTTCAGGAACCAACATCATCGAGGGAGAAAATGGAGAAATCAAAGAAATAGTCCCGGTATATAAACTTGTAAAACGAGGAAAAGTATAAGTTGTTAATTACACGAATTCCACAAGCCCCGTTTGTTGATACGGGCGTCTTCCGCAGCTTCTTTAAATAGTTCAGCAAATCGAACATCTGGAGGGAATGTGGATTGGAGTGCATACCCTTCCCGTACTAATAATTCATTTACAAACTGGTCATTTACCCAAACATATCGAAGTAGTCGTTTATATTTATCGGTTTCAGAAACATCCCTTTGCATAGTAATAGTATTACCTTCAACTAGATCCTTATTTTTTTGGGTTGACTCTTTTCCGAAACATTCCACTCCTTTGTTTGGATGCTTCGTCTCTGGAGTGTCTATGCCAATATAACGAACCCATCTTTTGTCTGTTAATTCAATAGTGTCCCCATCAATTACAGCGGAAACTGTAGCAACTTCAATAGGTAATAAAGTTTGAACCACAGTCGGTGTGGGTGATGGGAGTGAAGTCGGTATTTTTTCACCGACACCTCTAAATAGTAAATACAAAATAAGCCCAATGCAAAGTTGAATAATATGGAGTTGTTTTTTTGTCATGGTAAAAGCATTCTTTCAACAGGCGCAAAGTTGTCCGTAAGTAATATTGCCTCTATGTTTTTTGAAGGTTCAATTTGAGTTGTTATATATTCGTGACGATTAGTTAATCGTAAGTCTGACTCTGAGGCGATTAGTACTATTGTCTGAATTTCTGAGTCGGGTGTGCTGTACACTTTAAATGCATACACGTTTTTAAAAACTGAAGTATAGGTTTTGTAAACAGATGCGAATAGCTTACTTTTTGACCCGGTAATTCCAGATGCAATATTAGTCATAACAATACCTTTATCAGATAGACTGTTTTTTATTTTATATATCGCTTCTTGTGTAACTAACGCAAAGGGAACTGAATAGTCATGCATTGCATTCATAGCAATTACATCATATTTTTTATCGTTTGTATTGAGATAAATTCGCCCATCTTCGAAATATGTTTTCAACCGGGGAGACTCTGGAACAAAAAAATACTGCTTAGCGATTGCGGTCATTACAGGGTCGATTTCAACAACATCAACAATTGCGTCTGGTATGTTTGCCACTATATGTTTCGGATACGAATATCCTCCTCCGCCTACGATAAGATAAGAAGATGCACTTGGAACAAGTGACGCCCCCCAAGCAAAGTAATCTAAATATTTAAAATAAAGATCGTTTGGTTTTTTCAGATTCATTCCAGACTGACAACATCTATTATTGACCATTATAAAACGCCCAAATTTTTCTTCGCCAGTTTCATTAAAAAAACCTTGGATAACCTGAATATTACTATATTGACTTTCGACTGTAATGAGCGTGTCTGCTCTTTTCCTCGTTACTAGGTATATATATCCGAATAAGAGAAACATCAAAACACCAAAACAAATCAATTTAATAGTCATCTTGGTTCTGACTGCTAAAACAACTGACCACAAAAACAAAAAAGCACTCGTATAAAAAATGATCCAATTAAGCGGGAGAGTTGGAATGAGTGCATATCCAGATAATAGTGTTCCAGAAATACTACCGAAAGTGCCAACAGCATAGGCTAATCCGGCAGTTGTGCCACTTGATTTTATGGTGTGTAGTAATAGTTTCACTGCATAAGGTGAAATAGCTGCTAAAAGAAGTGAAAATGGTCCCAATATACCAAGAGAAGCAATCACAACAAATAGCGAATGAAGTTGCTTATTCGCTGATAGCATTATGAGTATTTTTTCTGACCAAGTAAAAGTTATCAGTAACAGTAAAGAAGCACTAAAAAGGAGTAGGGTGAGTATAGAAAGACGGGGATTCTTATCTGCGATTTTTCCACCTATAAAATAGCCAAATCCCATAGCGGTAAGTACTGCCGATATAATTCCTGTTACAACATTCATTGTTGACCCAAAATAAGGAGTAAAAAGGCGAATGCCAACAAGCTCGATAATCATGATAATCGCACCAGTGAGGAAAATGGTGATGTAAAGCATATATCTGTACATTGTATCAGTTCACGTATTGATACACTATGCATTCTCCATTATTCTGAAAGTATTACATATTTTTATTTCCTATGGCGGTACGCAAAAAAAAGGCAGCTGTAAAAAGGGCCCCTGTTACACATAAAACGAGCCCAATTGTACAGTTTGGCGTAGTATTCATAATCCTTGCTGCAATGGCACTCGTTGCATACGCTTACAAACATTACCTGTAAGCTTGAGAGTTGGACAATTGAATCTTCTCTATCATTTCTGATAGTATGAATGTATGTCTGTTAATTTATCAGATTATCGTGATTTGTTTGTAAAAACTGGTATAGCATTAGTACACGAGTATGATATTGCATTGGGTAAAATAAATGGACTTAACGCGCTAGAAAAAGAAACGTATTTGGAACTTCGAAGAATTACCCATTCACTCAAAGGTCAGAGCCTTGCAATGAACTATAAAAAACTTGGTTCAATGTGGTATCGACTCGAGAGGTTATTTGCACATTGTGTTGATCAAGGCGAAATGATTGATAAAGAACTGTTTCAAAGATTGCCCACTATACAGCAACTTGAAGCCTTTATCAAAGCACATGAAGGGAGTGAAAACGAGGTAATGGTGGAAGAAGCTATCCAAAAACTTGACGTCTTGTTAGGTGAGTTAGGAATTGCGGTAACTGAACTATGAATATACTTGTGGTTGAGGATGATGCGTTTTTTCAAAAATTCTATGTACTCAAACTTCAAGAGTTAGGACATACTGTTGAACTTGCTCCAGATGGAGAAGTTGCAATTGAGCTTCTGAAAAATAAAATATACGACTGTATTCTTCTTGACATCATCATGCCTAAGAAAAACGGGTTTGAAGTTCTTACCTTTGCTTCTCAGAACGGTCTTACTCAGAAAACCCCATTTATTATGTTTTCAACCCTTGGACAGGAGGAAGATATGAAAAAGGCTTTATCACTTGGAGCGCATGACTATGTGAATAAAGCTTTTTTCGACTTTGATACATTAATTTCAAAAATACAATCAATAGCAGTTTCAAAAACAACCGCATGATCATAACACAGGAAGAGTTAAAGATCATCCTTGAAAAGACAAAACTTATTGATGAGCGTATTTGGGCTGAAACCAGAGAATATGCCACAAACTGTGACATTGAAATGGATGAGGCTTTAATCGAAAAAAATATCGTTACCGATGAAAATCTAGGAATTCTCATTGCAGACTATCTTAAAGTGCCCTTCATCCTACTACAAAAAATTACTATTGCCGATAATGTTCGTCACATTCTCCCAGAACGCGTTGCTCGCAAGTATAAAGCAATTCCATTCGCTTTTATCGATAAAGGACTATGTGTTGCAATGGCAAACCCACGAGATACACTTCTTTTGGAAGTTATTACAGCAAAAACGGGATTTTCCGTTGTACCCTATTTGGCCACATCACGAGATATTGACAACGCACTGCGCATTTATCGAAGAGACCTTCAAAAGTTATTTCATGATTTTCTTACACGAGGTACTCCAGAAGCAAAGAAGGCTGCTATCGATGAGGCTCCCATTGCAAAAATGGTCGATTTACTCATTATTTATGCCTATCAAGATAAAGCATCCGATATTCACATAGAGCCGGAAGAAAAAAATCTGTTAGTTCGATTTAGAATTGACGGAGTACTTCACGACGTGCTTGTACTTCCTAAAAATATTCACAATAGAATTTTGACTCGTATAAAAGTTCTCTCCTCACTTCGAACAGATGAGCATATGACCGCACAAGATGGCAAACTCAAAGTGCGTATTAACGAAGAAGATTTAGATGTACGTGTCTCCATACTCCCAATTGTAGACGGCGAAAAAGCAGTGTTACGTTTGTTTTCAACTCGATCACAGCAATATACTCTTTCAAATCTTGGTATGAATGAAAGAGATTTATTAAAAGTAACAAAAGCGTTTACGAAGTCTTACGGCATGATTTTGTCTACCGGTCCGACAGGTTCGGGCAAGTCAACGAGTATTTATTCTATATTAAAACTGCTGAATACACGGGAAAAGAACATTACCACAATTGAAGATCCGGTTGAGTATAGAATTAAAGGCATTAATCAAATACAAGTTAACACAAAAGCAAATCTTACGTTTGCCGCTGGACTTCGTTCAATTCTACGACAAGACCCTAACGTTGTATTTTAGGCGAGATTCGCGATATGGAGACTGCAAGTATTGCGGTAAATGCTGCGCTTACTGGGCATTTAGTGTTATCAACTCTTCATACTAATGACGCAGCAACTGCTTTACCACGTCTCATTGATATGAAAATAGAACCTTTCTTGGTTGCCTCAACAGTAAACCTCATTATTGCACAACGGTTGCTGAGAAAAATTTGCGAGATGTGTAGAACATCAATTCTTATGTCAGCAGATGAACTTACAAAACAAATTCCAGCGAAATATGTTGAAGATTATTTCGGGAAAGAGAAGGAAATCTACATATACAAGGGTACAGGGTGCAAAATATGTCATGGAACCGGATATGCTGGGCGAATTGGAGTTTTTGAAATTATTGAAGTAAGTAAAGCGCTTAAAGAGCTCATTGTGGCGAAAGCAGACTCAGATGTAATCGCAAAAAAAGCACAAGACGAGGGTATGAAAACTATGCTTGAGGATGGACTGGAAAAAGTTACAAAAGGGTTAACTACAATAGAAGAAGTGCTTCGAGTTACAAAAGTAGACACCATATGAAAAAAAAGATTAGTCTTCAATCAATTAGTATTACGAATGAGGAGAAAATAGAACTTATCATGAATTTGTCTCTATCGCATCGCACGAACTTCGCACGCCTATGACCGCAGTGAAAAGTTACATATGGATGGCCCTTAACAAAGGAGGATCAAAACTTGATCCAAAAGTGAAAGAATATCTGCAAATTGCAAGTACTTCAACAGATCGATTGATAAAACTTGTGGGAAATATGTTAACAATTTCACGAATTGAAGGTAAACGACTTCAGCTGAATATCACTGATATACTTCTTCAAGATTTACTGCGCAATGTATATGATGAGTTATCAATAAAGGCAAAAGAACAGAAGATAACCTTTGAGATTAAAAGTCCGACTAAAAAAATAATAATTCAAGGTGATAAAGACAAGCTACATGAGGTGATTCAAAACTTGGTAGGGAATGCACTGAAATTTACGCCACAAAAAGGAACAATCACGATATCGGTACTAAGACATCAAAAGGAAGTTGAAATTCAAGTACGCGATACTGGGCCGGGAATAAGTAAAGACGATATGGCAAAACTGTTCCAGAAATTTGGTATGCTAGGAAACTCGTATAAACACACATCACCCACTGCATCGGGTACTGGTCTTGGACTGTACATATCAAAACAAATTATCTCAATGCACAAAGGAAAGGTATGGGTAGAGTCAGCTCTTGGAATGGGTACGACGTTTTTCTTTACGCTCCCGTTGAAATAAATAGATTCCAGCTATATTACACGCAATTCCCAATAATGGAACTCCAAATGGAATGAGTTTATTGAAGGAAATTGATACTACACGACGCACCTTCGCATGTTCGCGCACCGTTATGAGCGACTGAATTGTCTGATCGTGGAGAGGTTCTTTAAAGTGTTTGTCATACTCAAATGCAAAAAGAAGCAAACTAAATCCAATCATCCATAAGATGAAAGATCTTCTTGGTTGCCACAATGCGCCAATAGTTGCTGCAACTATCCCTAATCCGTATACAATAACTTGCCAATTATGTAAGACAAAAAAATACATCATATAAAACACATTTTGTTTTAGTTCTGGTGCGACTATCATAGGTTAAAACATGGATATTTGATCTTTATTAACTACATTCTCTCTCTTTTTTGGTTCTTTATTTTTTAGTTTTGGATAGAGACGTGCTACTAATGAGTACATTTCCCATGTAAGGAATTGGTTTTTTAGTTCATCTGAAAACCCTTTCCATTCGGTCTCATTAAGATTAATTGTAATGGGGGCATCCGTTTTAACGGTTGAAAGTTGCAGTCCAATTCGGATACTATCAACACTTGACGCTAGTTTTTCTTTTACCCTTCCTTCAGGCAGTGAATCAAGGCTTGTTAAAAGATTTTGTACTGTTCCATACTCATGAAGTAATTTTTGCGCTGTTTTAGGTCCAATTCCTTCTGCGCCTTTATAGTTGTCGGACGGGTCACCTGCAAGTGCTTTTAAATCCGGAATTAAGGACGGCGGGACACCCATTTTTAATCGTACAGCCTCTTCGTCATATACTTTCGTTTTTGAAAAACCAATTTCCGGAGTAACCGTTGAAATATGTGAACTGACAAGTTGCATCATATCTTTATCGCCGGTCAAAATCAAAATGTCATATGACTGTTGTTCTGCGATCTTGGTTATCGTGGCAATAATATCGTCCCCCTCATAGCCGTCATATTCTTTATATATCGTTTTATTTAATTCAAGAGCTTTTTTAATCATGGGTATTTGCTCACGAAAATCGTCTGCGATCTTGGGTCGCTGCGCCTGGTATTCAGGGAGCAGTGTATTTCGAAAAGTTGGCGCAGGAGTGTCAAAACAGATTGCCACGTGTGTTGGGTGAAAATCAGAAATAGTTTTATGAATAATAGAGAAAAAGCCATACACTACTTGTGTAGGAGTACCAGAAGACGTCTTAAAAGGGGGGAGTGCATGAAATGCTCGATGCATGAGTCCATTTCCATCAACAACCAATAGTGTATTCAATTTATTGTGCCTTAGCATTGGTTTCTTTTTTTCCAACAATTGCTTCAAACTCATCCTGATCAAGCGTTTCTTTCTTCATGAGTTCATCTGCAATCTTGTCAAGAATACTTCTTTTTTCTTTCACCATTGCTACTGCGCTTGCATAAGCTGTATCAAGAATTTTTCGAACTTCTGTATCAATTTTAGACAACATATCTTGAGAAATTGCAGGTTGACCATAATATGACTTTTCATCTGTACCAAAGTTGACTGGTCCCAAATCACTCATTCCAAAGTCAACAACCATAGCTCGTGCCGTATGGGTTGCTTGTTCAAAGTCATTTGAGGCACCTGTGGTCATTTCATTAAACACAACTTCTTCCGCAGCGCGACCACCCATCATCACAGCTATTCGCTGTAATAAATGTCTTTTCGTTTCATGTACTTTATCCTTCTGTGGAGGGATAAGCGTATATCCAAGTGCCATACCTCGAGAGACTATGGAGATACGGTGAACCGGATCTGTTTCGGATTGAAAATGAGTAAGAATTGCATGACCAGCTTCATGATATGCGGTAAGCTTTTTATCCGTGTCCGACTGCATACGCTTCTTTTCTGGGCCTAATTTAACTTTCATTGCAGCGTCTTCTATATCGTTGAACGAAATCTGCGTTTTTGCATTTCTTGCGGCGGAAATTGCTGCCTCGTTGAGCATATTTTCAAGGTCGGCTCCAGAGAAGTTCACTGTACGTTTTGCAACTCGATCCCAGTTTACATCGTCTGCAAATGGTTTTCCCTTTGCATGAATCTCTAGAATCGACTTACGGCCAGCAACATCTGGATAGTCCACCATGATTCGTCTATCAAATCGACCTGGGCGAAGAAGAGCAGAATCTAGAAGGTCACCTCTGTTTGTTGCAGCTACGACGACAACTTGCTCGTTCGGAGTAAATCCATCCATTTCTACCAATATTTGATTTAACGTTTGCTCACGTTCATCATGAGATGGCATCATACCCACCGAACGCGATCTTCCAACAGCATCAATCTCATCGATAAAAATAATCGAAGGAGCACTTTTTTTTGCGGTTGCGAATAAGTCACGTACTCTCGCAGCACCAATACCAACAAGCATTTCCATAAACTCACTACCCGCGATTGAAAAAAACGGAACACTTGCTTCGCCAGCAACTGCCTTTGCAAGAAGTGTTTTTCCACATCCAGCAGGACCAACAAGAATTACGCCCTTAGGAGTACGGGCGCCTAATTTTTTATATTTTTCTGGTTTTTTGAGAAAGTCCACAACCTCTTCAAGCTCTTTTTTTGCCTCATTGACACCTGCAACATCTTTAAACGTTATTTTAGGCAAATCCTTGTTAAATCGTTTTGCGCGAGACTGTCCAAATGAAAAAACATTATCTTGAGCTCCCCGTGCTTGACGAAATAGAAATATAAAAAATGCAACCATAAGAAGTGTTGGGATAAGATTACTTAAAAATGTCACCCAACCTGATGACCCTTGAGTATCTTTAATAACTATCTGAGTTTTTTTTGGATCAACCTGCGAGTCACGGAGTAACTTCATAAAACTATCGCTTGGTTCTTTGTATGTTACTCCATAGCTGTCATCTTTATAAAAAAGAAGTACTTTATTGTCAACAATCTCAACTTTTTTAACTTTATCGTTTCTTATGTCTTCGACAACCGCTGAGATAGATTTCTCGGGGATAATCTGCTTCATCTCATTTGAAAAAGATCGGAAAAGAAGATATCCAAAGAAAAGGATAAATCCGATGATGAAGATATTTTTAATGCTCAGTTCAAAACTAAACTGAGAGATTTTTTTTTGAGGTTTTTTTTGTGTCATACTTACTATTGTAGCAGATGATTAACATAACTGCCAAATCATTTTATTGGTATAATATCGGATGGATAAAAAGACCGAATTACAGCGCTGTGTCAAGGTATTACATCAAGGCGGACTCATTGTAGCTCCATCTGACACGGTATATGGGCTGGTATGTGATGCAACAAACGATACTGCGGTACGAAAACTCATTGCAGTTAAAAATAGACCATTTGGCAAACCAATATCGGTTTTTACTGACGGATTGAAAATGATCGAATCGCTTACTCACATATCGGGGAACAGTGAAGTTTTACAAAAACTTCTTCCAGGACCCTTTACTGTTGTTCTCCCATCAAAACACAATGTTTCCTCACTTCTTGAATCAGAGCGAGGAACGCTCGGAGTTCGTTTTCCTCAATTTAATTGGATTATTGAGCTTGTTCGCATGTTTGGGAAACCGCTCACGGCAACATCCGCTAATATTTCAGGAAAACGACCGCACTATGAGCCAAAGGGATTTTTGACTGAATTATCAGATATGAAACGAAAGCAGATTGACTATGTTGTAGACTTCGGCAAATTACCTCGAAATAAACCCTCAACCATAATCGATTTAAGTGCTTCAACGCCAAAACTCCTTAGGAAAGGAGATGTTATACCAACTGCACAATCTACTTACTTAACTAATTCAGAAATAGACACACGAAAAACTGCTCAATTTATAGCCACAAAATTAATGCAAAAAAAGTCAGCGAAACCTATTATTTTTATTTTAGAAGGTGAGATGGGTGCTGGCAAAACTATATTCGCAAAAGGTATAGGTGATGTCTTAGGGGTAGATACCATAATCTCACCGACCTATGTTATTTACTACGAATACGTGACAAATCATGCAGTTAGGAAACTATTTATACATGCAGATCTTTTTAATGTTGAAGAAAATGCAGAATTTTCACATCTTGGACTTGATTCATATTTTAACTCACCAAATATCTTGTGTGTTGAATGGGGTAACAAGGCAGGTTCACTTTATGAATCTATGAAAAAGAAGGGGCAGATAATCTATATCACTATTAGCTATAAAGGAGAGAAAGAGCGAACAATCTCTGTAAACGAACTATGAATATTCTCGCCATAGATACATCATGTGATGAAACTGCGGCAGCAGTGACCAATGGAAGGCGTGTCTTATCGAATATTATTTACTCTCAGGTTGATATTCATACCAAGTGGGGAGGCGTAGTACCGTCTTTAGCAAAACGAGCACATGAAGAAAGAATTGACAATGTTGTTGATTTAGCCATAAAACGCGCAGGACGTTTTAACGCATCGATAGATGCTATTGCTGTTACGCAAGGACCAGGCCTTGCAATTGCTCTTGAAGTGGGAATTCGGAAAGCACAGGCCTTAGCGCAAAAACGTAAAATACCACTTATTGCAGTAAATCACCTTGAAGGTCATCTATACTCAGCTTTTGCTCAAAATAGCATGGGTAATCCAGATATACCAATGCAGTTTCCCTATTTGGGATTTATTATTTCAGGGGGGCATACGGAGTTTGTCATATGGAAAAATCATCTTGAATATGTGATTATCGGTGAAACACTTGATGATGCCGCAGGTGAAGCACTTGATAAGGCAGGAAAACTACTTGGACTTGGGTATCCTGCAGGTTCTGTCATTGAACGATTGTCAAGGGAAGCAGGTAATAAAGATACATATCAATTTCCTCGACCAATGATTCACAGTGGAAATTTGCAGTTTTCATTTTCAGGATTAAAGACAGCATTTTACTATTATTTGTTAAAGATGGATGAAAAAGAGAAAGCTGCTCGAATTTACGAACTTGCGAGCTCTTTTCAAGAAGCGGTATTTGATACGCTTTGTACTAAGTTAGAGCTTGCGATTGCTCAAACAGGGATACATAATCTTATTGTAGGAGGAGGAGTTGCTGCAAATTTATATTTACGCGCACGTTTTCGCACGTTAGTTAAACGGTACAATGGTTTGGTTTATTTTCCATCCTATTCTTATCTTGTAGGAGACAATGCCGCAATGATCGGAATTGCAGCCGCGTACTACTTAAGTAAAAAAAAGTTTACCACATCAATTGATCGCATTCCTCGGATGAAGTTGGGATGAGCTTGAATTCGAGATGTGAGTACGTTAAACTATTACTATCAAAGTATATGTTAAAAATGAGTAAAAAATCCGATTACGGTCTGTTAATTCTCTCTAAACTAAGAAAAGAGACAGATTTTGTACCTCTTGCAAAGTTAGTAGAGGACACGAAGCTTCCCCTTCGATTTCTTGCACGAATTAGCGCAATACTTGCTGGTCAGAGAGTTCTCATAAGTCGAGAAGGTAGAGTTGGAGGGTATAAACTAGGACCACGATTTAATCAAATGAGCGTGTTTGATTTTTTGGCGATTTTTGAAAAAAATCTTTTCTTTACATCTTGTCAACGAAAGTCATACCGATGTAAGTTTGAAAATATATGCAAACATAAGGAAAATGTCGAGCATAAACTTCAGGAAGTTATTTTTGCAGATTTAAAACGCGTCCGACTGAGTGAATTATTTTCGTAATATGTTACAGATAAGAAATCTATCGGTGCGTGCAGGTGAAACTTCAATATTAACCTCTATATCTATTGAGTTTGAAAAAAATAAAACATACGCCATTATGGGTCCGAATGGATCAGGAAAATCAACACTGGTACAGACTGTTCTTGGCAATCCAGCGTATGAACTGAAACGTGGATCTGTCCTCTTTTTAGGTAAAACGAAGTTAAATAAACTTACTCCTGATAAACGGGCACACAAAGGAATTGGCGTTACCTTTCAAGCTCCAATTGCATTACAAGGAATAAGTGTGTTTCAACTGTTGAGACTTGCACTACCCAAAATGGATGCACTTACATTGTATGAGCGTATTGAAGAAGTTGCTTTGGAGCTTGGTATAAAAAAAGAATTATTACAACGGCCGCTGAATGATGGGGCATCAGGTGGCGAACGAAAGAAACTGGAAGTGCTTCAAATGGCGCTTCTAGATCCATCAGTAATTTTTTTTGATGAAATAGATACAGGGGTGGATGTTGATAGCTTAAAAATGATATTTACATTTCTAAAAAAATTTCAAAAAGGAAGAACCTATGTTTTTGTAACTCACTACAGCAGGATTTTTGAGTATATTCAACCCAACAAAGTCATCGTTATGAAACACGGGAGTATCGCAAAAACAGGATCTGCACAACTAGTACATGAAATCGAACAGGATGGATACGAATCTCTTTAGTTAATCTTTAATCCATGAAACAAAAGAAAATAGATTTTGACTATAAATATGGTTTTGCAGTAAAAAATAAAAATGTATACGTGGCAGAAAAGGGGTTAGATGAGTACAAAATTCGTGAAATATCTTCCTTAAAAAATGAGCCTAAGTGGATGCTTGAAAAACGTCTTAAAGCCTATTCATATTTTTTACAAAAACCAATGCCGACCTGGGGAGCAGACTTGTCTAAGATTGATTTCGACCAAATCACGTATTTTATTCGTTCCACTGAAAAACAAGTTCAAAATTGGGAAGACTTACCTGTAGAAATAAGAGAAACATATGACAGAATTGGAGTTCCTGAAGCAGAAAAAAAGTTTTTAGCGGGAGTAAGTGCTCAATATGAATCTGAAGTGGTGTACGAAAGAGTGCAGGAGACACTCGAAAAGCAAGGTGTTATTTTTTGCGACATGGATACTGCGGTAAAAAAATACCCACACATTGTCAGGGAGTATTTTGGAACCCTTATTCCTGCTAGTGATAATAAGTTTGCAGCGCTCAATACAAGCGTATGGTCAGGTGGATCTTTTGTATATGTTCCAAAAGGGGTAAAAACAACGCTTCCACTTCAAGCTTATTTTCGAATGAATGCACAAGCATTCGGGCAGTTTGAACGAACCTTAATCATTGCGGATGAAGACTCATATGTTCATTATATTGAAGGATGTACTGCCCCAATTTACACCACTGACTCACTACATGCTGCAGTAGTGGAGATCTTTGTAAAGCAGGGAGCACGAGTTCGTTATACCACAGTACAAAACTGGAGTAAAAATGTGTATAACCTAGTTACAAAACGTGCCAAAGCAGAAAAAAATGCCGTAATGGAATGGGTAGACTGTAATTTGGGAAGCCAGATAACAATGAAGTATCCTGCAGTGTACTTAACTGGCGAAGGCGCTAGGGGCGAAGTTCTTTCAATTGCACTTGCTGGAAACGGACAGGTGCAAGACGCTGGAGCCAAAATGATCCACTTTGCCCCCAAGACAACGTCACGAGTTGTTTCAAAATCTATCTCCAAAGAGGGAGGGAGAACTTCATACAGAGGATTGGTACAGGTGATGCCGGGGGCAGTCGATTCTTCGGTGTATGTCTCGTGTGATGCACTACTACTAGATGAAAACTCTCGATCAGACACCTATCCAACAATGCGTATAAAAAATAATCAAACCAATATACAACATGAAGCTACGGTAGAAAAAATCGGTGAGGAAAAGCTTTTATATCTTATGTCTAGGGGGCTAAGTAAAGCAGATGCAGAAACAGCTTTTGTAAACGGCTTTATTGAGCCTATTGTTAAAGAAATTCCACTTGAATACTCAATCGAACTAAACAGACTTATTCGATTGGAAATGGAAGGGAGTGTGGGATAAGAATATATGAAACCAGAATTGATAACAGTCCGAAAACCAAATACGTCCCTCAACTTCACGAAAGAGGGTCTGTATGTGGTATTTTTTGAGAATATTTCAGGTGCAATATCTTGTACTCTCTCTCATGAAAAAGCAAAAGTGTATATGTTTGGGCTTTATGATATTAATGGTACTTCCTCATATTCACTGAAAACAGAACAGCTTCATAAGGCGGCAGGAGCATTTTCTCAATTAGCCATCACATGCGTAGCTCGTGATAGCGCATCGCTCGCATTTTCAGGCCTTATTCGCATTGAAAAAGGAGCGCAGCAATCACATGCCTACCAAAAAAATCAGAATTTAATTCTGTCACCTAATGCATTTGTTGATACTCGGCCAATGTTAGAGATAGAGGCAAATGAGGTATTTTGTACACATGGCTCAACTACCGGTACAATAAATAGAGAACATGTTTTATATCTGATGACACGAGGTGTATCTCAAATAGAAGCAGAAAAAGCGTATGTCGATGGATTCATTCAACAACTGTACAATCAAATGAAACAATTGGGAATAGAACTATGATTAACGGAGACGAAATAAAAAAAGAATTTCCTATTTTTGCGAAGAATCCAAATCTTGTATATTTGGATTCAACAGCAACCTCTCTTAAACCGCAAAATGTAATACAAAAACTAAATGAGTATTATGAGTACTATAGCGCCAATATATTTCGTGGTGTATATGATATCTCAGAACGTGCAACGCTGGAGTATGAAAGCACTCGAGAGGTTGTGGCCCAGTATATTCATGCATCAGATCCATGCGAGGTAGTTTTTACCTCAGGAACAACAAGCTCTATTAATATGTTTGCACACGGTATTAAGCATCTTATAGATACAGATGATGAGATTATGGTGTCAATTGCAGAGCATCATTCAAATTTTGTACCTTGGCAGCAAATTGCAAAACACACGCATGCAAACTTTACTGTCATTTCTGACAATTCTTTTATTGTAAATAAAAATACAAAAATTCTTGCAATTACTTTTGTGTCAAATGTTCTTGGTACGATTAATCCACTCAAACAAATCATTTCAGAAGCGAAAAAAAATAATCCGAATATACTAGTTTTAGTTGATGGCGCTCAAGCAGTTCCTCATATGCCTATAAACGTTCAAGAGCTCGGATGTGATGCCTTTGTTTTTTCAGGACATAAAATGCTTGGTCCAACTGGCGTAGGGGTGCTATGGGTTAGAAAAAATCTGTTAGAAAAATTAGTGCCATCTCAGTTTGGCGGGGAAATGATTCGAACGGTACGCGTACAAAACACCGAATTTGCCGACATTCCACACAGGTTTGAAGCGGGTACCCCCCATATTGCAGGTGTTATAGCGCTAAAAGAATCTATTGCATTTTTAAATAAGGTCGGACCTGATGTGATTGAACGGTATGAGCGTGAGATTGCACAGTATTGTTATGATCGTTTGCGCACAGAGTTTGGAAAAAGTATAAGCATTGTTGGACCAGAACAGCGACAAAGTGGAATAGTTGCATTTGAGATGAAAAAAATACATGCGCACGATGTTGCACAGGTGTTAAATGAGAATCATATTGCAGTTCGGGCAGGTCACCATTGCGCAATGCCATTACATACTCATCTGGGCCTTAACGCAACAGTCCGAGCAAGTTTTTATCTATACAATACTCAGGAAGACGTTGATAAACTTATAACCGCTCTTAAAAAAGTACAAAATACATTTTCTCCTATACGCAAATAGTT
>Ga0116204_1000534_pt1 | contig 21656 bp, 16 predicted proteins | sample LakKivwa52mmetaG_FD_94481 | JGI IMG/M metagenome (GOLD analysis project Ga0116204, IMG submission 94481) | Anoxic lake water microbial communities from Lake Kivu, Rwanda to study Microbial Dark Matter (Phase II) - Lake Kivu water 52m metaG | ecosystem: Environmental > Aquatic > Freshwater > Lake... | reverse complement strand
GGAGATTGGCAGCCCAAGAACAGCCGACTTTGTCGGCTCTGCCAAGCAAGGAGATTGGCAGCCCAAGTATTGCGACTTGAACTCCAAAACACTCAGAGTAACGGGGCTTTCCGAAGCTCCAAAAACGTAAGCTTAGCAGGAGTAATGTAGCCCTATGTGAGCTTAACAGCTACCCACAAAGCCAAAGGGGCTACAGGATTCATGCGAAAACGCATAACGATATCTATAGCAATTAATTGTCTCTCCCACCCTTTCAGCATGAGTCCTTTGCGCCAGTGGACTTGGGTACCATTTACAACCTTTCATAGGCGCAAATGACTCCTGCTGATATGTCGTAGCATCACTATCCCTACCACCCTCTCATATACTTTATAGCATGGAAACTTGGAAACTTGGTTTATCTCTTGCTTTATCATCTTGATAGGCAATAGCTTGTAGCATTATAGAGGCTTGGAAATTTGGATAAAAGTATGCTAAACTGTGATGGTAGTATGGTATTGGGGAGGAGTAGCTTGGTATGAGAGTATGGAAAAGTTTGGATTGCCATGATCCGCTTTGCTTTCTAATCTCCTTCTGCTTTCAGCTATAGGCTGAATGGAGCATATCATAGGTAATACTATGTTGTTTTGCACCAGTTATATGGCTATTATGAGTTCAAGTATTTGTCAAACAGAAAGAGGTGCTTATAGAGCTTCAAGCCTGCTGATACCTGATAGCAGCGCCTTGGTCAAGAATAGAATTTTCTTGACTGATGGAGCCAGCCATAAAATCATGAAAAAAATGACATTTTGGGAGTTTAATATGGAGAAACAACGTGTAGCAGATATGCGAGAAGCCGATTTGAAGGGCAAAGTAGTATTGGTAAGGATGGATCACAACGTCGTCAAGAAAGGCAAGATCAAAGATTCAATGCGCATCGATGCAACGATACCGACGCTATTACATCTTTACAAGATGGGAGCCTATCCAATTCTCATGACACATGTGGGCAGACCTTATGACAAAAAGACAGGTTTGTTTACCATAAGCTCAGGTGATGCAGTAGAGCCGATAGTGTCTTATCTGAACCAGATTTTGAGCCTCAATGGAAAGGCAGTGGAGCTGCCTTATGATGCAAATGGGATCGTGGAATATGCTCCGATAGGCGAAGCTGTAAAACTACTCAAGGGGGGAGAGCTTGACTATCTTTACCTCCCCAATACTCGTTGGTTCAATGGCGAAGAGGCGGTTGGCGCTCGTGCAGATGAAATGTCCAAAGCAATTTGCCAGTATGCAGATGTCTATATCAATGACGCTTTTGGTTCTTGGCAAGCGCATGCTTCTACGGTTGGTTTTACCAAATATCTCCCTTCCTATTCGGGGCTTTTGATGCAAAAGGAGATAGATCATCTGCAAAGTATCTTCAATCCTCAAAGACCCTTGGTGAGCGTGGTTGCTGGTTCCAAATTTGATACGAAGATTGGTCCTTTGTCAGCCTTGATTCGCATCTCGGACTATCTGATCTTGGGGGGAGTGATTTACAATGCCTATCTTTGTGTAAAATATGGAGTTAAGATCAAGGGTGTGGGTGATGATGACTTGGAAATGGCAAGAAAGTTTATCCAGGACACACATGATGTGGCATCCCGAATCGTGGAGCTTCCCTATATCGTGGAATCAGATTCGATTGAAGATCGCCAAGAAGGTGCATATCGGACAGTCGCTGTTTCATCATTGAAAGCCGGAATGGAGCTTTCCTATGTCCTTGATGCCGATCCACAGGCTTTGCAAGATGAGCGGATCAAAAAGGTCTTTGGTGACGCTAAGACGATATTTATCAATGCAGTAATGGGCTATACATCGCTTTTTGGAGAAGGCTCTGCGGCTACCTACAAATTGCTTGTGGAAAACAAGGATGCGCTCAAGCTTTTTGGTGGTGGTGATACCATTCAGGATTTCAAAGACCTCTTGCCCTCCGCCTATGCCAAAGCCAGTCAAGACCCTACATATTACTTCTTTACCGGTGGGGGAGCAATCCTCAATGCCATAGAAAATGGTTCTGCCTATGATATGAAACCAATACAGGCATTGCTGAAATAAAGATTAGTACTGGCATGCTCCATTACATGGTAGATTGTCGCATTGCACTCGGAGGATGCCATTTCTGGGAGCTTATGTTTCCAAAAAACACTTGCCAATAGAAGCAGTCTGGAAATATGTGGCAAGAAAAAACATCTACAATAGGAGAATCAGCGTGGAAGACATAAAACCTGATGATTTGAAGCTCAGGGAGGAATTTCCGCCCCCATCTTGGGAGGAGTGGAAAAGCCTCGTTAATGATACCCTAAAAGGTGTTCCCTACGACAAGGTAATGAACACTCAAACCTATGAAGGCATTACACTAAACCCAATATATCGTATGGAAGACATCCAAAACCTTGCGCATCTTGATGCTTTGCCTGGCAGCGCACCCTACGTACGTGGCAACAATCCAGATGGCTATATCAGCAGTTCATGGCTTTTGGCACAAAGACAAGACAATCCCGATCTGGAGCAATTGAATAAAGATATCCTCGATGAGCTCAATAGAGGATTGAACGCCCTAAACTTTGATCTACATCCAGATAGTAAAGCACTTAGGATTCCTGTTGCTGCTACAGGTAGGGGTATTGCGCTGTCCACCTTGGAAGATATGAAATCCCTCTTGGCAGGAGTCGATGTCTCCGCTGTTCCGCTGATGATCAATAGCGGTGAGGGTGCAATCGTATTTTTGGGCATGTTCAATGCCTATATCAAAGAAATTGGCTATGATCTTTCCAAGCTCGAAGCCAGCATCGGCATTGATCCTCTTGGCAGCCTGGCAAAGACTGGTGAGCTACACATACCGCTTGAAATGTTGTGGCAAGCTATGTATCAGATGACCTTTTGGGCAGACCTCAAAGCTCCACATATCCGCACCATCCAAATAGATAGTACTGTCTATGCAGATGCCGGAGCCAATGATATCCAAGAACTGGCTTTTGCCTTAGCAACGGCTATTGGATATATCAGGGGCTTACTCGACAGTGGTTTATCGATCGAGCAAATAGCTCCTCATCTGCAATTGAACCTTAGTTTGGGCTCAAATTTCTTTATGGAAATCGCCAAAATCCGCGCTGCTCGGATGCTCTTTGCAGAGATGATCAAAGCCTTTGGTGGCAGTGAGAGCAGCTCCAAAATCTTTATTCACGGTGTTACAGCGAATTATAACAAAAGCACTTACGATCCCTATGTCAATATCCTGAGAACTTCTACTGAAGCTTTTTCGGGTGTAATCGGCGGTGTCGATAGCTTGGAAGTGACTCCCTTTGATTATCTCAATCGCACTCCGGATGATTTTTCCAAACGCATCGCCAGAAACCAGCAGATCATCCTGAGAGAAGAGGCAAGTTTTGACAAGGTGGTCGATCCCGCTGGTGGATGTTTCTATATTGAAAGCCTCACCGCAGAAATGGCAAATAAGGCATGGGCTTTGATGCAAGAGATTGAATCCGAAGGAGGTATGTTTGGTGCTTTGCAAAACGGAGCAATCCATGCAAGGGTAGCTGGTGTCGCTTTCCAGAGAAAGGATAATGTAAACAAGCGCAAAGATGTCTTTGTCGGCGTGAATATGTTTAGCGATCCCAATGAAGAACGCTTGTGCATTCAAGAAAGTGAAAGCAATTGGCTGGAAACACATCAAGCCAGAGTGCAAAAAGTATGCTCGGATCAAAATGGCAAAAGCCAATCACTTGACTTTATCGGAGATAACCTCAACAATGATTTTCTGGTGGATATGATCACTGATGCGTGGCTTCATGGCGCTACCATTGATGATTTTGGTACTCTACTTACAGGAAAAACAGACTTGCAAATCACAAAGCTGTTTCCCATGCGCGCAATGCAGGATATTGAAACCCTCAGGAATCGCATCGTAGCCTCCCAAGAGAGAAATACCATTAGTATTGCGATGCTCTGTATTGGCAACCTTGCGACACTTAAACCCAGAATAGACTTTGCCTTGGGATTCTTGCAGGTAGGAAGTTTTAATGTGATAAACAATGGTACCTTTTCCGATGTGGCTACCGCGCTCTCGGCGTACAATCTTGAATCCGTAAAAACTGTCTGTATCTGTGGCAGTGATGAATCCTACCCGCTCCTTGTACCCGAAATTTGTGAGCAGCTAAAGGGGTGGAATATCATCCTTGCGGGCTATCCTCAAGAGCATGTTGACAATTTCAAAGCCTTGGGAGTAAATAGCTTTATCCATCTAAGAGCCAATGTCTATGAGACCTTGAGTGAAATCGCAATGAGCATGGGAGTATAAGATGAAGACAGATTTTACAACGCTAAAACCAAAATTCCAAGCATCCTCAACGATCTCCCCAAAAATTGTTGCCCCAGTATGGAAAACAAACGAACGCATCGATGTTGCTCCACTTTACAGCAAAGAAGACCTGCAAAAACTGGAGCATCTGGATTACCTCTCTGGCATAGCTCCCTTTCTGAGGGGACCCTATCCTACCATGTATGTTCAAAGACCGTGGACAATCCGTCAATACGCTGGCTTTAGCACAGCAGAAGAAAGCAATGCTTTTTACCGAAGAAACCTTGCCATGGGTCAAAAGGGACTTTCCATAGCCTTTGATCTTGCCACTCATAGAGGCTATGATTCGGATCATCCCCGTGTAATCGGCGATGTTGGCAAAGCTGGTGTTGCAGTGGATTCGATCTTGGATATGAAGATTCTCTTTGATCAGATACCTTTGGATCAGATGTCAGTTTCCATGACTATGAATGGTGCGGTAATTCCCATCATGGCTTTTTATATCGTTGCCGCTGAGGAGCAAGGCGTAAAATGGGAACAATTGACAGGTACCATCCAAAACGATATCCTCAAAGAATATATGGTACGAAACACCTATATTTATCCTCCTTCGCCATCCATGCGCATCATCGCCGATATCTTTTCCTTTGCGTCGCAGTACATGCCCAAATTTAATAGCATCAGTATCTCCGGATACCACATGCAAGAAGCAGGAGCAACCGCAGACCTGGAAATGGCATATACGCTCGCCGATGGCTTGGAATACATTCGCGCGGGAATCAAAGCTGGTATCGATATCGATGTATTTGCCCCAAGGCTATCCTTCTTTTGGGCAGAGGGAATGAACTATTTTATGGAAGTGGCAAAATTGCGTGCTGCCAGAGTGTTATGGGCAAAGATAGTCAAACAATTCAATCCCCAAAGCTCCAAGTCTATGGCTCTCCGAACTCACTCGCAAACCAGTGGATGGAGCTTGACCGAACAAGACCCCTACAATAACATCACTCGTACTTGTATTGAAGCATTGGCAGCTACAATGGGGCATACCCAATCCCTGCATACAAACTCTTTGGATGAAGCTATTGCCTTGCCCACAGACTTTTCTGCCAGAATTGCCCGCAATACCCAGCTCTTTTTACAACACGAAACCGGTGTCTGTAAAGTGATCGATCCCTGGGCAGGTTCATATTATGTCGAATCCCTCACTGATGCTTTGATGAAGAAATCTTGGCAGCATATCGAAGAAGTGGAAGCCCTGGGAGGAATGGCAAAAGCCATAGAAACTGGGTTGCCCAAAATGCGCATCGAAGAAGCCGCAGCCAGAAAACAAGCCAAGATAGACTCTGGAGCAGAAACAATCGTTGGCGTCAATAAATATCGCTTGGACAAAGAAGACCCAATCCCCATTCTTGAAGTAGATAACAGTGCCGTGCGTGAGGCTCAATTAGCCAGACTCAAATCTCTGAAAGAAAATCGCAATCCCGAAAAGGTCAAAGCCTGCCTCGCTGCCATTACCAAATGTGCTGGGGGAGGAGAAGGAAACCTCTTGGAATTGGCTATCTATGCAGCCCGTGAAAGAGCCAGCTTGGGAGAAATATCCGATGCCATGGAAACAGTCTTTGGCAGACACCAAGCCAATATCAAACTAATCAGTAATGTTTATGGCAGTGAGTATGCAAAGATGAACGAAATCGAAGAAGTAAGACAGCTTACAGATAGTTTCGCTGAGCACGAAGGCAGAAGACCACGTATCCTGATTGCCAAAATGGGTCAGGATGGACATGACAGAGGTGCCAAGGTAGTCTCAACAGCGTATGCCGATATGGGTTTTGACGTCGATGTTGGACCCCTCTTTCAAACACCGGAAGAGACAGCCAAACAAGCAGTAGAAAATGATGTCCATGTAATCGGCATGAGTTCTTTGGCAGCAGGGCACAAGACCTTGCTCCCGCAACTGGTGGAAGCTCTGAAGAGCTTGGGCAGAGAGGATATCATGATCATCGTGGGTGGCGTAATCCCAGCTCAAGACTATGATGCCCTCTATGAATTTGGAGCAGCAGCTATTTTTGGTCCAGGTACCAAATTGCCCCATGCCGCCAAAGTTATCATCAATGAACTTATCAAGCGCTATGGTGCGTAACACATATTGAAATCAATGCCGTATAGCAATATGCGGCTTTTTTGGTTTTCTACAAATGACCAAGAAGACAAGTATCCCAGAATGGACACCACCCAATGCTGGCAAGGAATTTGCCTCAAGGGTTGTTCATGGTAAAACCAATACAGAAGCATCCCCTCAAAACGCATCCAAACCAAAGCCAAACATTGATATAGAAGAAATCAAAGCGGGTATCCTAGCAGGAAACCGCACCCTCCTCTCCAGAGCCATTACTTTGGTGGAAAGCAACTCCCGAAGGCACTTTGAAGACGCAAGAAAGCTGGTCAATGAGCTGTTGCCTCATGCTGGAAAATCCCTTAGAATAGGTATTACCGGAACACCTGGAGCTGGTAAAAGTACTTTCATCGAAAGCTTGGGATTGTGGCTCATCAATCAGGGGCACAAAGTAGCAGTATTGGCAATTGACCCCAGTAGTACAATCTCAAAAGGTAGTATTCTGGGGGACAAGACTAGGATGGAAGCCCTATCCAGACACCAAAACAGCTTTATTCGTCCCTCTCCCAGTGGAGGTATTTTGGGAGGTGTAGCACGTAAAACCAGAGAATCGATTATCCTTTGCGAAGCAGCAGCTTATGACATTATTCTGATTGAAACAGTGGGGGTGGGTCAATCAGAAATTACCGTACGCTCGATGGTTGATATGTTTGTCTTGTTGCAAATCGCCGGTGCCGGAGATGAGCTTCAAGGCATCAAGAAAGGGATCATGGAATTGGCTGATTTGATTTTGGTGAATAAGGCTGATGGTGATAATTTGATGCGTGCGCAAATTGCCGCAGGTGAATTGAATAGCGTTTTGCATTACTTACAAAATGCCACTGAAGGATGGCAGACCAAAGCTCAAACTTGCTCCGCTCTGGAGGGGACAGGAATCCAAGAAGCCTGGGATATGGTTTTGAGTTTTGTAGATCATGTCAAAGAAAGGGGGATTTTGACGCAGAGACGACAACAACAAGGCTTGCAATGGTTTAATGACATGTTCAAAGAAGCTTTGGTACAGCACTTCTTTGCCAATGAGGCGAATCTAACAAGATACAATCGCATTGTAAATGATATCAACCAAGGAAAGCTCTCACCCTCATTGGCTCTTAGTGAAATCCTGTTGCTGTAGCTATTTACTTTCAGGTACGATGGTTAAAAAGCCAACCATCAGCAGTTTACCGCCCAAAAAGCCTAATCCCGCTTGTAACAAATTGGCAGGCAGTTCTGCAATAGCACCAGCTAAGCCAATTTGTGGAAGTAAATAGCTGCCAATAAAGTACACTACTACCATTGCAGACACACCCATAATGGGAAAAAAGTAATGCCAAAAGCCCCGTTTTGCCTTTGCAAAACCACAGAGCCATCCCTCTAATCCTTTGGCAACCAAGGTAATTGGAGCAAAGAGGGGGAATCCTATCAGATCTGCAAGAGCAGAACCAATACCACCTGCAAGTAAGCCAATCTTCTTTCCGCCATAAAGTCCGGCAAAAACTACTACTGCATCTCCAAAATTGAAGTATCCTTTCCCTGGCAGCGGGATTCTCACGATCAACGTAGAGACCATTACCAATACTATCAAAGCGACACTATGATACCATTTCATGATTAAATCCTTTCAAAGCAGTGCATTATTCTGTTATCGATTTGTTCACCCAAATCTTGGGCTTCCTTGAGAGCAAAGATAATGAGACATAGTAGGAAGGCAAGCTTTTTTTGATAGACAAGCTTAAATCTTGAAGAACTACCTTGATAGAGCGGCAGAGTATCCAAGAGTAGATGCATCTCTGAAGCGTATTGGATTGTTCTTTGGTATAATGCTTTACCCAAGATCAGGTATTTCTTGCGTTTGATACTAAACGGCAAGGCAAAGATATCCGCCATCGTCAAAACAGATTGAAGCAACTGGATAAAGATAAGTGTACTCAAGAGAAGCATGATCCGATTTGTGGCAAAGAGCGTCCAAAACACAATGGACGAACCTATGTAATTCTGCCCCATTTTAAGTCCTGTAAGTCCAAACAGCACATAGATCAAGTATAGTGTTATGAGCATGGGAAACATAGATTTTAACAGGCTGCACAAGCCCTTTAATCCAATGACAACAATGAAGATAATCATCAAACTCATGAGTGCAACAGACTGTATGAACAGTGAATCAAGATAGCGAATGCTAATAAAGAAAACGAATAACGATAAAAGGATAAATGCAAAAAGAAATTTCAGGGATGCAATTATACCATTCGCACGCATGACACTGTCTCTGATATTGATTCACAGATTGCTTCGTGATTTACATAAATCTCGTCTTCCGGACGATGGGATATGAATAACACCGTCATTGGGTAGTCAAGACTATTGATATTGGCGATAATCTGTGATAGACAGGGATTCTCGTCCACCACGATTACGCCACTCTGATGAAGATTGTCATGATAGGATTGGAGCAGATATTGGGTCGCTGAGGAGAAATCATTGATCGAGAATTCCTTCTTGGTAACGGCAAGAGCAGCTTTGAGACAGTGTATCTGCCTATTGAACTGCTGATCAAAATAGAGAAAAGGAACCTTTCTTCCGATCAAATGGGGTAGAAGAACCTTGCGAAAGAAGCTCGATTTTCCACTTCCATTGCTCCCCACTAATCTATAGCACTGGCTCGATGCAAAACAGAGGGTGTCTTTGGACTTGAGCGTAAAATCAGGATAGATATCAATTTCAAAAGGATTTAGCAGAATCATCAATGTATCTGATGGTTTTGATCGTTTGAGAATCAAGGTAGGCTTTAAGCGACTTCTTTTTATCAGCGTCCAGATGTTCAAAAACGTTAATTAGCAACAGCTTTTTTGCTCTCGAATGCAAGGCAAGCACTATCATGAGCAGTATCTTCTGACCTCCAGAGAGCGCACTGATATTGGCACTATGGCAAAGATTACGAGCACAAAGCTGATTGTAAAGATTCAAAACTTGCCATTGGAATTGCACATCAATATGATAAAGGAGCATTTCTTCGGCAAGTGAATCGGTGATAAGAGGGTTGCTACCATCACATATTAGATAGTCAGAGCCGTATAATTCACAAAGTTTTATCATCATCTGCTTCGCTAATCTTGTGGCGGAGAGTCAGGGATTCGAACCCTGGGTCCCCGTAAAGGGACAACGGTTTTCGAGACCGTCCCGTTCAACCGCTCCGGCAACTCTCCACCAAAACAAAATCATTTACGTTTTCTGCGAAAGAAGGCTTGCAACAGGTCTTTGCTTTCTCTTTCCATGACACCTGAAACAACCACAGGATGGTGATTGAAACTCTTATCCAAGAGGACATTGTAAACCGAACCTACTGCCCCAGCTTTTGGGTCGTAGGCGGCAAAGATCAGATTTCCCAACCTTCGCCAAATCATCATTCCCGCACACATAACACAGGGTTCCAGGGTGACGTATAGCCTGCAATCGTATAGGTACTTCATTTTTGAAGGGCACAAATTGTCAATCAGCATTTTCTCTGCATGGGCTAGTGGATTTCCCAATTCCTGAGTGCGATTGTGTTCTCTGCCCAGAATATCATTGCCGTAAACCAAAATCGCCCCAATGGGCACTTCGTCCCTTTCATACGCTATATGTGCCTGTTCCATAGCCAATTGCATATAGTAGTGATGATCCATATCAGTAGGCAAAGACTATTCCACTAAGTGGGAATATCCACTCTTCAGAGCCTGTTTCAAGCGAAACTGATGAGCCATTCTGGGTGAGCTTGGGGTCCCTATTTTGACCTGAGAAAAGCCTCACAGCCTCAACATGCCCCATTTCTTTAGGATAGGAAAAGCTTATCTTTGCTCCACGAGTTAACTCGGTAATGAAAACGCTCAGTTGATGTGAATTCGAAGGATAAAAGGTCTCTGTTTCCAAGTAGAATTTGCATTCCTTCCCGACTAAGGAAGCAAGCTCTGGGTGAGAGCAACGAATTTCCAAGGCACTGTCTTTGTGGATAACTTCGGTAACAAGCTCCAAATCATTGATCTTTGCGCTTGCTATCTTGAAGCTGTTCTCATCGAGGCGAATCTTGTCGTCCATGAGCCAGCGATATTCCACATCTTTGCGCATGAAGTATTTACTGAGGTGTTTATCTGAGGTAGCGCAAGCAACGATAAAATAGTTGCTTTGAAGGGTTTTATCAAAGGTGAGATCGGTTCTCGTATGATAATAATCCCCGTCAGAGCTTTTGGTTGTGAAGGCAATATTATGGACGAAGTTTCTTCTATAGCTTATATCCAAGTCCTTGTGGTAGAAGAAGGAGCGTAATATCTCTTTGTAGATCAATTCGCCAATCTCATCATTTTGGAGGCGATGAGAGATGGCACTTTCGATGATTTTGTTTAGCTTACTATTGCTAAAATCTGAGGAAACGAATTCTCTTCGGGAAAGGGGGGCAGTAGAGACTAGGCTTCCCTTGTCTATGTAATATCGTTTTGCCCTTCTCCCAATCTGACAAAGAATCTCGTAAGCAGAACCGCTATACAACTTGCTGAGGGTCTCTGCCCTAGTAGCATCAGTCTCGCCGCCTAGGAGAATGGCTTGATCCCCTACTTGGCTGTCGGGAGAGACACCCAAGTCAATCGAGGTCATATCCATGCTTATCCTGCCGATCACAGGGCAGAGGGTATTTTGAAGCTCTACTTGCGCTTGATTTGACAATAAAAAATCATATCCATCAGCATATCCCACAGGCAATATCCCATAAAATCCATTTTTGGTGCTTTTAAAAGTGTGATTATAGCCTATTCCTTCTCCAGCGCAGTATTGCTTGATCTGGGACAAAGTTGATTTGAAGGTCATAACAGGCTTTAAGTTAAGCAGCATTCTTTGCTTTTGATTTGTATAAACACCATAGGAAAGGATACCAAAACGCAAGAGATTGCAATACTGTGGGTTGTGCTTGAAAATAGCAGAGCTATTGGCGATATGGATATATCTAAATTGGGAAGCATGATCAGCAATCAGGTTGTGCAATTTTTTTGCTTGTTCATTACTCAAATCGTCGTCTGCTTCACTAGCAGCATAATGAGAAAATACACCTTCAACGTAAATACTGGATGTCTCAACAAGATTTTCCAATATCGTGTTGAATTCGTGTGGTAGAGCACCACTACGTTTCATCCCAGTGTCAATTTTGATGTGGATAGTCAAGCGTTTATTAGTGTTCAGGCATACTTCATGAAGTCGCTTTAACATTTGCACCGAACTCACACTAACACTGAGGTCGTGTAGAATAATCTCCTCAATTTCATTTTCTAAAATTGGGGATAGGATGAGGATCGGATGCTTGATTCCCTGAAGCCTGAGTAGCTTTCCTTCTTCGCAATTTGCTACTCCCAAATATACAGCTCCCTCAGAGATTGCAACAAGGGCAACTTCGTATGCACCGTGTCCATAGGCATCCGCCTTGACAATTTGCATAAATTCTTGCCCACATCGTAGATAGCGCTTTAGTTCTCTGAGATTGTCCCGCAGACGGTCAAGGTGGATTTCCACATAGCTACGGTCAGTAATCACAATGCCTCACTAAAAATACTTTGCTGCCATGTCAGCTAGCTTTGATCGTTCTCCCTTCTCGAGAGTAATGTGCCCACAGAGGTTTTCCTTTTTTAGCTTTTCAACGGCAACGCTCAAACCATTGCTCATCGCATCGAGGTAGGGAATATCAATCTGGTAAGGGTCTCCGGTAAGCACAATTTTGGTATTCTCACCAGCTCTGGTGATGATCGTTTTCATTTCATGGGGAGTGAGGTTTTGCGATTCATCAATGATGATGAATTGATCTGGTAGGCTCCGCCCACGGATGTAGGTTAAGGGCTCCAATTCCAAGAACCCATAATCGATAAAATCCATCATACTAGGCTTCTTTTTGTTTTTGTTGCCGGATTCATCGTGTAGCGAAAGTAAGATGTCCATATTGTCGTAAATAGGTTGCATCCAAGGATTAAATTTTTCTGCTTTTGACCCAGGAAGATAGCCTAAATCCTTTCCCATTGGAGAGATAGGTCTCGATATTACTAGTCTTGAATAGCGGTTTTCCTCCACTACTTTTTGCAATCCTGCTGCCATAGCCAAGAGGGTTTTACCTGTACCTGCTTTGCCAGATATAGATACTAATGGGATGTTGTCATCGAGAAGCAAATCAAATGCCATATCTTGCTCAAAATTACGTGATTTGATCCCATAAACTTCTTGACCAGTATATGAGCTAAGCCGATAGATCATGTTGTGCTCTTCATTATACCTGCAAGTGAGTACTTCTGATTTGTTGTCTTTGTTCACGATACGGACAAACTCATGTGGGTAAAACTCCCCAAATTTATTGCTGATGTATTTGGATTGGCTTACTTGAGAGAAAATGTCCATAGGTACTTCGACTTGATCCCATCCTGTGTAGTATTCGTCAAACTTGATAGTATCAGATTCGTAGTTCTCTGCATTGATACCCACGCAATCGGCTTTGATGCGAACATTGGCATCTTTTGAAACCAAGGTAACGAGGGACTTTGGATATTTCTCCTTGAAGTATAAGGCTGTTCCAATAATCAAGTTATCGTTCCGATCCAAAAAGAAGAGCTTGGAAGCTGTGTCTGTCACTTCATTGTTTACCGTGATTTGGATAAAGCCACCCTGTTGAGTTTTCACTCCGTCCCGCAAGCTTCCTTGAGACCTTAGTGTGTCAAGATATCTGCCGATTTGACGAGCGTTTCGGCTTTTCTCATCGACTCCCTTTTTAAATTGGTCAATCTCCTCGATCACTACAATTGGGATCACTACTCTGTGCTCTGCAAATGAAAACAACGCCAAGGGATTGTGAATGAGGACGTTTGTATCCAAGACAAAGATCTTCTTTTGCATTTTCATCAATTCTCCAGCTTCAACGATTGTAAATCTTCTCTATTGTATCCCTGTATTGAGGATAATCATCTAATAGTTTTTGGCGTTCTGCTATCTCAAAATCTGTATAGGAAAAGCTGGGATAAAGTGTGCAACCGCAAAGGCTATAGGAGTCTTCTTGGATAACTTCAGCAGCAAACCAAGTAAGACGGGGGATGATCAACTGAACAAAATGCCCACTTAAAACATTGGGTCCAAGGATCATTTCTTCCAAGCCCTTCAGCTTGGATATTACGTAGAGACGGAGTGGACTACCACTGTAAAAGTGCCACATTTCATCGCAGCTAACCCGATGCCAAGTAGTCACTTCAATTGAAGGCAAGAGATAAATTATTGATGAGCCAATTCTGCGGTCTTGAAAGACAACTTTGCCACTGCTGTCTTTGAGGTCTCCTGTAAAAAGAGACTGCCAATTACGACGGTAATATCCGCCCTCGGGATGCTGGATAAGGTTCATTTTTTCAATGACGTTCTTATATTCGCTCATAACTAAAACCCCTGTTGCTTAGTAGTTTCATATAAATGACAACGCCACTATTACGTCAATAGATTTATGCAAAAATGCTCCGTAATGGCAGTGATTTTACGAGTTAGCAATAAATTGCTTTACAAAAAAGCCATTTTTAGAATGCTGGCTCAAAATCTACAGGAGGATTAAATGCCACTGAACCCAGAAGCTAAAACGGCTATCATGGCAGAGTTTAGACTCCATGAGTCAGACACGGGATCTCCGGAAGTTCAGGTATCCTTGCTCACTCAGAGAATCAAGGATATCACCGAACACCTCAAGGAACATCCAAAGGATTTTTCTACCCGCCGGGGTCTCTTGAAACTGATCGGGCAGCGCAGGCGCCTTCTTGATTATCTGAAAGGTAAGGAAATCGATCGTTACCGCAGTCTGATCAAGGCTCTTGGACTTAGAAAATAAATTCTGTCCTGTATTGTGCATTTGTCTGGCACGCTTTAGTGTCGGACAAATGCCAAACCCAAGAAAATCACCAATGGGGGAGAAACGAGCAATAAGCTAAGCCATGATCACTTTGCATGGGGGTTTAGCCTATTGCTTCTTCTCCTACCATCTTGTTTATAGGAGACAACATGCACAATTTTAACATTGTAAAAAAGAGTATCGAAGTCTGCGGTAGAGAGCTAACCGTAGAAACCGGAAGATTGGCAAAACAAGCAGGGGGCGCAATCCTCGTAACTTATGGTAAAACCAGCGTTCTCGCTACTGCTACGATGTCCAAAGACGCAAATCTGGAAACGGATTTCTTTCCCCTAACCGTTGATTATATCGAAAAAATGTATGCCTCTGGTAAAATTCCAGGCGGGTTTTTTAAGCGCGAATCCAAACCTTCTACGGACGCAACCCTCAATGCCAGATTGATTGATCGGGCTATTCGTCCTCTTTTTGCCGATGGCTTTCGTAATTCAGTTCACATCGTAATCAACATTCTTTCCTTTGATGGTAAAAATGATCCCTCCATGCTTGGTATGTTGGGAGCATCTTTAGCGCTTTGTATTTCAGAGATACCATTTAACGGACCAATAGCTGGAGTGACCGTTGGATATATCAATGACGAACTGGTGGTAAATCCTGAGCTTCCCAGCCTGAGAGAAAGCTCATTACTCAATCTCTCCGTGGCAGGTTCTGCGGATTCTATCTGTATGATCGAGTCAGCAGCAAATGAGCTTTCTGAACAAGTGATGCTCGATGCTGTCTTTACTGGACATGACGAGATCAAAAAACTCGTGGAATTCCAAAGAGAATTTGCCCAGATTACTTCCAAAGAAAAAGTCGTGCCTGTTTTGTATGAAATCCCCTTACAAATCCGCCAAAGAGTGGAATCTGGTTTTGAGCAACGCATTGCAGACGCAGCGGTTATCAAAGGCAAGCACGAACGTCAGGACGCTTTCGATGCAGCAGAAGCCGATATGATTGCAAATTTTACTGCTGAAGATGCCGAAGAATATAAGAAGAACGAGCGTTTTTACAAAGACGCTTTTCATGATTTGATCCGTAAACAAGTGCGTGAATCGATCCTCTATAAAAAGCTTCGTGCTGATGGCAGGGATTTGGATGAACTCCGAGATATAACTTGCGAAGTGGATGTCTTGCCGATCGTTCACGGCTCTGCCCTTTTTACACGTGGCGAAACCCAAGCTTTGGGTACGATTACATTGGGCGGTGGTAGCAGCGAACAGGTCATTGATGGTTTGGAAGAAGAATACAAAAAATCTTTTTACCTGCACTACAATTTCCCTCCCTTCAGCGTTGGCGAAGCCGGAAGAATGGGACCTACCGGAAGGCGGGAGCTGGGTCATGGCAATCTTGCCGAACGAGCTCTGATACCAGTGATACCTTCAAAGGAAGTGTTTCCCTACACCATGCGTATCGTTTCTGATATCTTGGAATCCAATGGTTCCTCATCTATGGCTTCTGTGTGTGTAGGCTCTTTGGCTATGATGGCTGCGGGTGTACCAATCAAATCTGCCGTTGCTGGAATAGCCAATGGTTTGATCATGGAAGGTAATGACTATGTCGTGCTTACAGACATTCAAGGTTTGGAAGACCACCTTGGCGATATGGATTTTAAAGTAGCCGGTACTCGTGATGGAATCACTGCCATGCAGATGGATATCAAGCTTGCAGGCATTACCAAAGATATTATGCGGATTGCACTCGAGAAAGCATACAATGCCAGACATCAAATTCTTGATACTATGGCAGATACTATTGCAGTCGCAAGAGAAGAGCTTTCTCCTACCGCTCCGCGCATTGAATCCTTTAAGGTACCTGTTGATAAGATTGGAGAGATCATTGGACCATCAGGAAAAATGATCAAATCCATCGTAGAGAAAACTCAAGTCCAGATCGATATTCAAGATGATGGTACGGTCAGAATACTATCTCCAGATGGCGAAGCCATTGCCAAAGCCAAACGTATGATCAATGGCATTGTCAAAGAGCCTGAAATGGGTGAAGAATTCAGGGGTCCGGTTACAAGGATCGAAGCCTATGGCGTTTTTGTGAAAATCTTGGACGGTATCAAGGAAGGAATGGTTCACGTTTCCCAGATGCACACTTCCCGGATAAATCATCCACTCGATATGGTCAAAATGGGCGATATTCTAAACGTCAAAGTAATTGGTAGTGAAAAAGGGAAGATTTCACTCAGCATGAAAGGTTTGAGCGGCAATCCCGAACCAGACCCCAATGCTCCCAAAGAAAGACCTCAAACCGAAAGCGATCGTGACAGAAACCAAAGAAATGATCGCGGAGACAGAAACCGAGACCGTGGGTCATTTAATCGCGGAGATAGAGGGCGTAGAAACTAACCCAATACATCAAGGACTAAAGCAAAGATGGAATACAAAGTATCAGATATCACCTTAGCTGAATTTGGTAGAAAAGAAATTGACCTGGCAGAAATTGAAATGCCAGGTCTTATTGCACTAAGGCACAAATTTGCCAAAGACAAACCCCTCAAAGGTGCAAAGATAAGCGGAAGCCTACACATGACGGTGCAAACAGCAGTTCTGATCGAAACTCTGATAGAACTGGGTGCAGAAGTACGTTGGGCAAGCTGCAATATTTACTCCACTCAAGATCATGCTGCCGCTGCCATTGCTGCCAACGGGGTTCCCGTTTTTGCATGGAAAGGCGAAACCTTGGAAGAGTATTGGTGGTGCACATTGCAAGCCCTAACTTGGAGCGATTGTAGTGCTCCTCATCTGATAGTTGACGATGGGGGAGATGCTACTCTTATGGTGCATGAAGGCTATAGAATGGAAGAAATCTATAGCTCTACTGGTACACTCCCCCAAGTGGATACTGATAATAAAGAGCTGGCGATAGTGCAAAAACTGATCATTGCTGATCTTGAAAGCAATCCCCATAAATGGCATTTGATGGTTCAAGCTTTGCGCGGAGTAAGCGAAGAAACTACTACAGGAGTACATAGATTGTATCAAATGTACAAGTCTGGTAGCTTACTCTTTCCGGCAATCAACGTCAATGACTCCGTTACCAAATCCAAGTTTGACAATCTCTACGGCTGTCGTGAATCCCTTGCTGATGGCTTGAAACGAGCCACTGACATTATGGTTGCTGGCAAAATTGTAGTCGTTTGTGGTTATGGAGATGTCGGTAAAGGTTGTGCTGCTTCGATGCGTGGTTTTGGTGCGAGAGTGATTGTAACAGAGATAGACCCCATTTGTGCTTTGCAAGCAGCGATGGAGGGCTATGAAGTATCGTCCTTGGAAAGCGTTGTTGAAGAAGGAGATATCTTCGTTACAGCCACAGGAAACTGTGATGTGATACGTGTTGACCATATACTCAAAATGAAGAACATGGCTATCGTATGTAACATTGGGCACTTTGATAACGAAATTCAAGTAGAAAAGCTCTACAGTTTGGAAGGAGTTAGCATACATAACATTAAACCTCAAGTCGATAGAATTGCTCTTCCCAATGACAAATCTATCATTCTGTTATCTGAAGGCAGATTGGTCAATTTGGGGAATGCCACTGGACACCCATCCTTTGTCATGAGTTGCTCTTTTACAAATCAAGTCTTAGCTCAGATAGACCTTTGGCAAAGGCAGTACAACGTTGGTGTGTATACCCTTCCCAAACACCTAGATGAAGAAGTAGCCCGTTTGCATTTGGCAAAATTGGGAGTAGAATTGACTACTCTTACCAAAAAGCAGGCTCAGTATATTAATGTAGCGATTGAAGGTCCCTACAAAGCAGATAATTATAGATATTAATCCAAATAGATGGAGGAAAATATGTCTTTAGTAAATATGATTAAGGACAAAAGTGTCAAAATCGGAGTAGTCGGGCTTGGTTATGTAGGTCTGCCCATGGCTGTAACTGTCGCAAAGAAGGGTTTTACCGTTCTTGGCTTTGAAGTAAGTGATTATGCCATTGAACATGTCAACGCCGGTGAAAACTATATCGGTGATGTAGAAGATGAGGATTTGCGCAATGTGGTAAAAGCCGGAAAACTCTCTGCTACCGCTGATTATAGCAGGATGCAAGAAGTAAGTATCGTAATGATCGCAGTTCCTACACCTCTAGATTTATATCATCAACCCGATACCACTTACATTGATGTCTCTACCAAATCTATGGCTCCCCATTTAAAACCCAATACTCTAATCGTATTGGAAAGTACTACCTATCCCGGGACTACCAGAGAAATCATCGTTCCAGAACTTGAGAAAGCTGGTTTTACGGTTGGAAAAGATGTTTTTGTAGCATTTTCTCCTGAGCGTGTAGATCCAGGTAATGAAACCTATAAAACGCATAACACCCCCAAAGTAGTAGGTGGAATGACCGCCGCTTGCAACGAAGTAGCAAAGCTCTTTTATGAAAGCGTATTGGATGCTCCTGTACACCTTGTTTCCTCTCCTGAAGTTGCCGAAATGGAAAAGATCTATGAGAATACCTTTCGCAACATCAATATCGCCCTTGCCAATGAAATGACCGTTTTATGCGATAGAATGGGAATCAGTATTTGGGAAGTAGTCGATGCTGCAAAGACCAAGCCCTATGGCTTCATGGCGTTTTATCCAGGACCCGGAGTTGGTGGACACTGTATTCCTATTGATCCGTTTTACCTTACTTGGAAAGCGCGTGAATTTGATTTTCATACCCGTCTGATCGAATTGGCTGGAGAAATAAACATCGCAATGCCGGAGTTTGTTGTACAAAGAGCTATTCGTATTCTAAACAAAAAAGGCGTAGCTATTTCCAGAGCAAAAATGCTGCTTTTGGGCGCTGCATACAAAAAGGACATTCGCGACATGCGTGAATCTCCTATCGAAGGCGTGATCCAACAGCTCGAGAAGTATGATGCCGATTTTGAAATTCACGATCCTTATGTAGATGATTTCCATCATGAGAAAAACGGCAAGACCTACCAAACAGTACCACTTGGAAACCTAAAAAAGTATGATCTTATCATCATTATCACTGATCATAGCAATGTAGACTATCAGAGCATTGTAAACTCTGGCGTAAATATCTTGGATACCAGAAACGCCTGCAAAAACATCAGCGCTGAAAATATTGAAGTATTATAAAGGAGTGTGCTTTGGCAACCCACAAGCCCGTTGTTATTCATGAGCTAAATGGGAAGCTCGAGCCTGCACCTGAAGATTTTGGATGGTATGTAGTCCGGACTAAAGCACGTTGCGAAAAGAAAATCGCCGACTATGCGAAACGAGAACGGATTACATACTATCTTCCCCAAATTGAGACAATTCACAAGTACCAAAATCGAAAAATTGCCTTCACAAAACCAATGTTTTCGGGCTATATCTTTATGATGCTAGATTTTACTGCCAAACAAGTAGTGCAGAGAACTTCATACAGCGCAGGATTTCTCTATGTAAAACATCAAAAAGAACTACTTGCAGAACTGCGCTATATCTATGAGGGGAGAAAGAATAAAGCCGAGTTTCAGGCTACGTCTTGGCTTTCCAGTGGCTTGGAAGTCGAGATATGTAAAGGTCCGCTCAAAGGCATGAGGGGTGTTGTCGAAACCCATGACAAATTAACGGAAGTCCGTTTACAAGTGAACATCCTGCATCAAGCAGTGTTAGTAAAGGTCAATCCCAGTGATGTTAAAGTGCTGGGAGAATACATGGTAGTAGATGTTGATTGATGTACTATTTAATGTAGTATGTCTTATATGCTTTCATATTAACACTATGCGTTTAGGTTTATTTACTTACAATCATCGTATAAGGAGCTAAAGATGAAATTAGCTGTTGTTGGATCAGGATATGTGGGCTTAGTTACCGGTGCCTGTTTTGCTGAAATGGGAAATCAAGTTATCTGCGTGGATAACGATCCCAAAAAGATCGATATGCTTTTAGCTGGTCAGATACCAATTTATGAACCCGGCTTGGAAGAAATGGTAAAACGCAATGCAAGTGCTGGAAGGCTTAGTTTTACAATGGACATCAAAAAAGCAGTTACGGAATCCTTAGTCTTGTTTATCGCAGTTGGAACTCCACCTGATGAGGACGGTTCTGCTGATCTTCAGTATGTAGTGGCAGTTGCCAAAGACATTGCCAAAGAGATGAATAGCTACAAAGTGATCGTTGATAAATCTACTGTACCGGTTGGTACCGCAGACATGGTTCGTAGTGAGATTTTAAAAGTACAACAAGAACTCAACAAAAACATCGAATTTGACGTAGTATCCAATCCTGAATTCCTCAAAGAAGGAGCAGCGATAGATGACTTTATGAAGCCTGATCGAGTAGTCGTGGGTGTTGACAATCCCAAGGTTGGTGCCCTAATGAAAGAATTGTATGCTCCATTTAACAGAACCAGCGATAGGGTTATACTCATGTCCATTCGCTCCGCTGAAATGACCAAGTATGCAGCCAATGCTATGTTGGCAACCAAGATTTCTTTCATGAATGAAATCGCTCGTCTATGTGAAGTATATGGTGCAGACGTTGCTGAAGTTAGAAATGGTATTGGTTCTGATACACGTATCGGATACAAGTTTATCTATCCTGGCGTTGGGTATGGTGGATCATGTTTCCCAAAAGACGTCAAAGCCCTTATAAACATGGCAAAGAGTGTTGGTTTGCCTGCCAAGGTTCTTACTGCGGTAGAGGATGTTAATGATGAGCAGAAACATATCTTGGTACATAAGGTCAAAGCTCATTTTGGAAACGACTTATCAGGCTTAACCTTTACTGTTTGGGGCTTGGCTTTCAAACCTCAAACCGACGATATGAGAGAAGCACCATCGACCGTGATCATCAACGAGCTGATCAAAGCAGGGGCAAATGTAAGGGTCTATGATCCTGTAGCAATGAATGAAGCAAAGCACAAGTTTGATGGTTTATCTGGAATTGCATACTTTGAAAATGAGTATGACGCTTTGAATGACTCCGATGCATTGCTCTTGGTTACTGAATGGCATCAATTCCGTTACCCAGATTTTGATCAGATCAAATCAAGGTTACGCCAAGCAGTGATCTTTGACGGCAGAAACCAATACAATCCCACTGAAGTGAAAGAATTGGGATTTGCATATTATGCAATAGGCAGACACTAAAACATAGCATATACAATAACGCATTAACGTGTCATGAGGACTCCTCATATCAGGTCGAGTCCTCTTTTTTTTGATTACAGATAGATAACTGCTGTAAACACCTGTTATCAATTAGTTATCCATTTACCATCTAATAGTCATCAACTAGATCAGCAAG
>Ga0116204_1000532_pt1 | contig 21699 bp, 24 predicted proteins | sample LakKivwa52mmetaG_FD_94481 | JGI IMG/M metagenome (GOLD analysis project Ga0116204, IMG submission 94481) | Anoxic lake water microbial communities from Lake Kivu, Rwanda to study Microbial Dark Matter (Phase II) - Lake Kivu water 52m metaG | ecosystem: Environmental > Aquatic > Freshwater > Lake... | reverse complement strand
TCACTGGCGGCGCTAATCAATGCGGGTTGTTGGTGTTTGGTGTTTTTTCTGAACATGCGTTGATTGTATTAAATTTTTTCGGTTTTGACGAGGGTTGCTACCCTTTTTGCAGTGGAGTCATTATATAAAACAAAAAAACAGTATGTGACCGCCAGAAGTCACATACTGTTTTGATATCCTTTTATCAGCGTCCTAACAACCTACCCACCAAACCCCAACTCCCTCAAATTCTCCTCACGAGATTTCTTCCCCCCGCCCCCCATCTCCTTCCAAAACGACTCATCATACCTTCTTGACCGCACAGGCAGCGGCATCGGCACACCCCAACCGAGCAACAGCACCTCTTCCTTGGGCTGTAAACGCGCCAGCATCCCGCGTAGCGAGTCACGCCCCGAACCAAAAACGCCATGAAAATCCAAAGTCTGATGTTCGAATTTCATGACGTTCGTAACGCTACCCTGCATTTGGCATGTTTCGCGCCTTAAAATCCTCTTCGATTCGCTCTTGCAAATACATCTTAATCAAGGACTGATACGGCACATCGCGTTCATTCGCCAGTTGACGTAACGCGTCCAAAAGCGACTCAGGCAAACGAATGGAAATCGCCTTGGTGGAAGGTTTCAAGTTTGGGAATAATGCCCGTTCGGCATTCTCCCAATTGAGATATTCAGAAGAGTCATTCTCGCTCCAGAATTCGCGCTCTTCATCTTCATTTTTGAATTTAGGAATTGGCTTGCTCATAAATTTTTCGCTCCTTCTTGCTCATGTCGCGGGCTGAAATCACTCGAATTTTGTTATCGCGTACAGTAAAAGCAATAAATAAACGCCTGTTTGCCGTTGTATGACCGAGTACAAAGTAACGTGGTTTCTCTTGGGAATGATTTGGGTCTGGTTGAAGCAATAATGGTAAGTTGAAAAATATTTCTTCGCACTCGCTTGCCAGAACTTGGTGTTTTTCCCAGTTCTTTTCGCGGTTACTCTCATCCCAATCAAAACCCGTCAGTTGGCTAAGAACAATCATATTTGTATATTACTATAATATACAAATTCTGGCAACACCTTAATCAAAAACAGACCCTTCACAGAGCCTGTTTTCAAAAACCTTCGTGTACTTCGTGCCCTTCGTGGTTAAAAACTACCCACCAAACCCCAACTCCCTCAAATTCTCCTCGCGGCTTTTCTTCCCCCCGCTCATCTCCTTCCAAAACGCCTCATCATACCTTCGTGACCGCACAGGCAGCGGCATCGGCACACCCCAACCGAGCAGCAGCACCTCCTCCTTTGGCTGCAAACGCGCCAGCATCCCGCGCAGAGCATCGCGACCCGAAAGACCCGAAAGCACCGCCTGAATATCCAGGTCATCGCCCAGCCAGCCGCTAATGCGCGTGCCCAACTGACTCATCACCTCATCATAGATCTGCGACGGACGCTGATCCACGATCAACAGCGTCACATAATATTTGCGTAACTCGCGCGCGATGGTCGCAAAGGTCGTCTGCGCCGCCATCTCGCGGTTGAGCAGTTTATGCGCCTCTTCCACCACAATAATTAATGGTCTGGGTTCTCCTGAGCCTGACGAAGGATTGCCATGCGTTCTAAACTCATTCGTCTTCTTCTCCCACGCCGCGCGGATTTTTCTCGTCAGCAAATTCGACACCAGCAGATAATCCAAGTCACTCTCATGCTCGCCGAACGACAAGACCACATGCTTGCCCGCCTCCAACGACTGAATGATTTGCGCCACCGAATCCGCCGCAGGGTTGTCTACTATATAGGGTTGGCTGAACAGCCGTCGCAGTTTGTCATGAAGCGCTTCAGCCGCCATCACATTCACACCGTTCGTCAACGCCCACTTGGCAACACTTCCCTCCGCAGGCTCCTCTTTCTTCTTTCCTCTATCATCTTCAAAAACGACCGTATCGCGATTCATCCCGCGAAACTCAGCGAACCATTGATCCCGAAACGACATATACAACGCATTCAAAATCGTCGGCGTGGTCTCGCGCAGATTCAACTCGCGTGAAAGCGTTTCAATATCAGATGTGGAAATATCACCCGTCGAGATTTCCAAATTAAAGTCAACTTGATTGCCTCTGATAGTGCTTCCTGCTCCCAAGCCAACGCATCGGACTCCGCCCTTGAACAGGGTCTTCAATCCCTTCACGGCTTTTTTCGTGTCTGACGCCACATCGTCAAACCCATACTCGTTGTGCATATCCAGCACCAACACAGAAGCCTGATTGTGCTTCATCAACCCCGCCAGCACCAAGCGCGTCAGGAACGACTTCCCCGTCCCCGTCGCCCCGAACACCCCCGACGACCTCTGCACGAATTTGTCCAAATCAATGCACACAGGATGATTCTGCTCGCGCGTATACCCGACCACAAAATTACTTTCCTTGTTCGGGTCACCGAATATCTCAGCGATATCGCCCTCATTCGCCAGCGACACAACCGCATGGTGGGGCGGCACATTCTTGACGGGCAAAATCCGCGGCGCATCTTTCAAGCCTGTGTCAATTTTCCCCTGCCAATCCTTATACTCAGCCGTGCCCAATTCAGGACCCACCTCCAGCATCAAATTCGGCAGCACCTCAAGGTTCGCATACAACGTCTGTCCATGCAGCGCCTTGGCGATATGCGCAGGGAAACGCACCTCCGTCTGCTCATCCGCAAAGCGCGGGTCCGTCGCACCAAGTTGGATGTCGGTCACAATGCCGTAATAATTCCAATGTCCGCTCTGGATGACGACAAACGCCCCCTCCTGAATCTCCTGCGGAGAAACCGTCAACCGCACGCGGAAATTTTCTTTCAATCCGCCACCGACGAGATAACCAATTTGAGTTCGCTGTATGTTCATAAAAACCTCTTTTTAAACACAAAGGACACGAAGTTCACAAAGGTTCAAGACTCTTTACGTCGAGACCCTAATGTCCTTTGTGTTTAATTTCTCTTACATCACAAATCGCTTAATACCATCTTTCAAATGCTTCACGTTGAAATTCATCAAATACCCAAGCCGCTTCCCGCTCAAGCGCAGATACGTCATGATTTGCGCTTCGTACACTGGATTCATTTTTTCTACCGCCTTAAGTTCTACAATGACGCAATCTTCAACCAGTAAATCCAACCGAAAGCCAGCATCCAAATTTTGCCCATCGTACATAATCGGCACAGACAACTGATTTGCTACCGCCAAACCGCTTTTTCGAAGTTCATAGGTCAATGTGGTCTCATACACCGACTCCAACAACCCAGGTCCAAGCGCTGTATGAACCTTGAATGCCGCAGCTAAAACAGCCTTGCCAACTTTTTCAACATCAGAAGTAATTGCTTGACTCACCATCTTTGGAACATTCCGTGAACTTAAATTTTCCATACGCCTCAACCTTCCTGTACCAAAGTCCAAAACCAACCAGATCTTAACCTTCGAGTCCTTTGTGTCCTTCGTGTTTAATCGCTCTTACGAAATATCCGCCAAAGCCCCTAATACACTCATGAGAGTCGGGTAATCATCTCTCAACAATGTGATCACTTCCTGCGTCGCGGACTCGATCCATCGCGTGCCATCCACTCCCCTCGCTCTTCCCGCCTGCAAAATATGCGCGGCGAGCACTTCGCCCACAGGCACATCCTTGCCATTCAAGATATGACGGAAATACCCGAACTTCTCGGTGAACCGTACCATATCCTTATCCTCACACAAATAGATCACATCCAAACTCAGCGGCGGACGGGGCGGCAGCAGATGATGAATCTTGCCATCCTGCTCATACCCCACCGCCAGCACAGACATTTCCACGGGCACAATGCGGCGCTCGCGGTTGTCCTTCATCACTTCCTCGCTCACGCCGTCGGCGGTGACCAACTGACGCACCAGCCCGTCATCGTCAATGTGAATATCGTGGATGAGTCCATACACCTGATACCCATCCCCCAGCGGCGCGCGTACCAGCGCCCCGAACGAAGGCACGCTCAACTGATTCACACGGCAGCCCGCAATGAATCCCGTTGTCCCTGCCCGAAGTAAACGTCCGATCTCGATTGGTTGTGTCATTGTCATCTCCATTATGTCGCTGCGAGCGGTTTTTGCGAAGCAGCCTCCCCGTTATCTGGAGATTGCTTCGTCGTCGCTTCGCTCCTCCTCGCAATGACATTATCTTCTTGTTCTACCCTGCAAATCCTTCGCCGTCTGCTTACCCGACTTTTCACCCAGTTCGCCGCCGCTTGAAAGAATGTCTCTGGAAAGCAGCCTGTCGATCTCTTCTTTTTCGCGGTGGGTGACCACGGCAATTTCATGGGCGCGGTGCAGTAAATAGGGGAACGGCGCTTTGCCCATGATTTTCGATTGCTCGACCAGAACCGCATGCAACGCATTCAGCATGGATGGGTTTTCCGCCACCCACAGCGGCACGTCCACGCGCGCGATCTTGGGATGTTTCTTATCGCCGACATTGATGTAAAAGAAATGAATAGCGAGTGCGCCCTTGTATTTCTCGGCAGATTTGGCTTGCAATGCAAAGACCGCTGACCGTTCATGTTCGCCGAGGATCTGGCTGAACAGCCACAGGTCGGTTACGCCTGCCAATAAGCGATTCTTGCGGACGTTCTTCAATTCTTCTGGCGGAGTACCTGCAATTTCAAGCAACTTCACGAACCAGTTTGCACCTGGCTTATCCACATACCCGCCTGCAATAATCTTCTTTCTATGCAATTGTTCAAGGACGTTCAGATAGTCCTGCAAACTTTTTTCGAATTCTCTGGCGTTTTCGTTATCCACCGACCCCCATAATTCCAGTTGACCTTCGGTGAGGGCAATGATCGTGCCTGAATAGTTTTCCGCCATTTCCAGCAGTTTCTTGCGCTCGGCAACATCACGCTGCAGGGCAACCTGACTGTCACTGAAAAAGGTGTCGTCGAATTCGTCCAGCACGCGCAATTCGGTGTCGGTGACAACCTCGGGTGTATTGCCCGAGCCGATCTGCATGGCGATCGCGCCGACGTTGATGACATAATATTGAAGGGCTTCGTGTCGATTGGGGACGATCTGCGAACCGTCCGCGGCGATTAAAGTGACTTGAATAACAGAATCAGGCACGGGGTGGGAGGAAGCGAGGTTTTCTGTCCGTGGCACGGCGCAACGGAGGTTTGAATCTGCTTCTTTGGCAGTTTCCACTTTGGAGCGTAATGAATCCAGCTCAGAATCGAAAGAAGAAAGGAGATTCCGCGCGAGTTCCTGCGCTTCTTCCTTCTTCTTGCGCCTTTCCAAGGCGCTTGCTCCGATCTCTTTTATCCGTTCGTAGGCTTGCTGATAGTTAATAGGCATAGAACATTTGTGCAAGATTGTAGCCTGTAACCTGCCAAAATTCAAGTGAAGAGCGGGAACTTTTTTTTAACGGAAGCGTCATTATGGTGCATATAATGCCCACGTTCAAAAATTGCGCATCCCGCTTTCTAAAAAAGCGCAATTTGTGACCGCGCTGGGTATAATTAATATGAACAAGGAGATTACTATCATGCGTACGAAATATTTTGCTTTTGCAGTTTTGGCGGTTCTGGCTCTTGTGTTGAGCGCCTGCGGACCGACCACCATTAATCAGGCAGCGCCTGAGAATTTACGCACCGTAAATGTGAGCGGGCTTGGTGTGGTGTACATCACCCCCAATATTGCCTACATCAACGTGGGTGTGAATACCCAGCGCGAGAACGCCTCGGAAGTCGTGGCTGTGAACAAATCCCAGACGACCGCAGTGATCGAAGCCATTAGAGATTTTGGCGTGGATGCGAAGGATATCCGCACGACCAACTTTAGCATCTGGTCGAACCCGCAGTATGATGAGTTTGGCACAGTCAAGGGAACCACGTATTCGGTGGATAACACCGTCAATGTGACTGTGCGTGATCTCGATAGGTTGGGCGACCTGCTCGATGCTGCCATTACGGCTGGCGCGAACAGCATCTACAGCATTCAGTTCGATGTGGAAGATAAGACCCAGGCCAACGAAGATGCCCGTGCCAAGGCAGTGGAAGCTGCGATGAATCAGGCACAGGGGCTGGCAGAAGCTGCTGGCTTGAGCCTCGGCGACATTCAGAACATCATCACCTACGAAAGCAGCCCAATGCCCTATGATGACGGTTACTATGGCAAGGGCGGCGGCGGTGCAGAATCCGCCAACAGCGCGGTGCCGATCCAGCCTGGTCAACTGGCGATCAGTGTCACCGTCAACCTGACCTACATCATCAAATAAATATCACAGTTTTACACCCATTCAACCTCCCCAAAATAAGACAGAAATACCGTCTCATTTTGGGGAGGTGTCGCATTAGCGACAGAGGGGGCTGTTATAATCCCATCATTCTCACTCAAGGAGTTACGACATGTTAAAAGTCGGTTATATCGGTCTTGGTTTGATGGGCAAATCGATTGCGCGGAATATCATGAAAGCGGGATTTCCCGTCGTCGTCCACAACCGCTCACAGGCGGCGGTGGCTGAACTCGTGGCAGAAGGAGCGGCATCCGCCTCTTCCCCCGCCGAAGTTGCCCGCCAGGTGGACATTGTTTTCACCAACCTGCCTGATTCTCCCGATGTGGAAAAAGTGACCCTCGGCGAAAACGGCATCCTCGCAGGCGCGCAGGCTGGCTTGATCTTCGTGGATAACTCCACCATCAAGCCAGCCTCCGCCCGCATGATCGCGGAGAAGTTAAAAGAAAAAGGCATCCTCGCGCTCGATGCGCCCGTCTCAGGCGGTGACATTGGCGCGAAGAATGGCACGCTCACCATCATGGTCGGCGGCGAAGCAGAAGCGTTGGAGAAGGTCATGCCTGTCTTTCAGGCAATGGGCAAAAGCGTCACCCACGTCGGCGAGGCAGGCGCGGGTCAGGTAGCCAAAGCCGCCAACCAGATCATGGTCGCCGCGCAAATGGTGGCGATGGGCGAGCTGCTCGTCTTTGCAAAGAAGGCAGGCGTAGACCCGCGCAAAGTGGTGGATGCCATCAAAGGCGGCGCGGCGCAGTGCTGGAGTCTCGACGTCAAGCCGCCGCGTTTGTTCGAGGGCAACCGCTCACCGGGCTTCAAGGCGCACATGCAGTTGAAAGATATGCTGATCGTGCTCGAAACTGCCAAGGAATATGAAATTCCCATTTCAGCGACGAAGGAAAACACAATGTATTTCCGCTCGATGATCGAGCAGGGCATGGGCGAGTTTGATAATTCCGCGGTGGTGGGCATTATTGAGAAATTAGCGGGTGTGGAAATCATCTGAACTTTGAACCTTCAAACCTGCCAACCTTATGACTTTACAACTGGGCTCCCCCGTCCCCGATTTTGAATTGACCGATATTCACGGCAAAACGCATCGTCTCTCCGACTATCGTGGACGCATTGTCATTGTCAATTTTTGGTCGTATGAATGTCCGCATTCCGAGCGGATAGATAAAGCCATCCTCGCCATGTTCGTACAACACATGCACCGCGCTGCGGATGCAGTGCAGGTGTGGCAGGATGACGTGTCCATGCTGACGATTGCCTCGAACCTTAACGAAACTGCCGAGGCGGTGAAAACTGTCTCCGAAGCACGCCGCCTGCCAAACGTCCTGATGGATGCGAATTGCCGTGTGGCGAATCTCTTCGAGGCGCAGACCACTCCGCATGTGTTCGTCATCGATCGGGAAGGCATCCTGCGGTATCGCGGCGCGGTGGATGATGTCACCTTTCGCCAGCGGACACCATCCCGCTTCTTTCTGAACGAGGCGGTTGAGTCGCTGCTTGCCGGGCAGTTCCCCACGCTGACAGAATCTCCCGCCTACGGCTGTACCATTGTGCGCGAAATTTGATAGAATCAAACCGTGATCGAAACAAAACAGGTCGTCAACTTTCTGGATAAGATCCACCTCTTCAATGGCTTGAAGGAGGCGGATCTGTCAGGCATTGCCGCGCAACTCGAAGAGCGGCGCCTGCCCGCCGATACGCTCATCTTCGAACGCGGTTCAAAACCTGACGGCTTTTATATGATCTTCAAAGGCAAGGTGAAGGTCACACGCCCCAGCGATAAAGGCGAAGATATTCTGGCATGGCTGATCACCGGGGATTATTTCGGCGAAGAGGCATTGTTCGAGAATCGCAATCGTTCCGCCTCCATCCGCACCGTGGAAGATACAACCATCCTCTTTTTATCACGCGAAGATTTCGATGCGTTGATAAAAAGGTACAGCAAACTGGAACCCAATTTTCAGGTTGCCATCAAAAGCCGCAAACTGGCGCGAGCCACAAGGTTCAAGTGGCTTGGAACCAATGAAGTGGTGTATTTCATTGCCCGCAGGCACAAGATCCGCCTGTATCAGGTTTTACTTGCGCCTTTCTTCTCGCTGATCATTCCCATTTTGCTTTTTGCGTGGGCGATACTCTCGGGAGCGACCACGCCTGTTGCGGTCGGAGTTATTTTGACCGTGGCGATCATCCTCTGGGCGGTTTGGGTGGCAATTGACTGGAGCAATGATTATTACATCGTCACCAACCAACGCGTGGTGTGGGTGGAGCGTGTCATCGGCATTTACGACAGCCGTCAGGAAGCGCCGTTAACCACCCTGCTTTCCGTCGGCGTGGAAACGGATGTGATCGGGCGCGCGCTGGATTACGGCCACATCTCCGTCCGTACCTTCGTCGGGAATATCCGTTTTGAATACGTCGATCACCCCGATCAGGCAGGCGAACTGATTCGCGAGTTGTGGGAACGCTCGAAGTCAAAAGGCACGCAGGCACAGAAAGATGCAATGAAGAATGCCATCCGCGCCAAGTTGGGGCTTCCCATCGTCAAAGCGCCCGATGAGCCGCTCCCGCCAATCGTGCCCGAAGACAAGAATATCAACAAGAAAGGGCTGCTGTGGATCGTACTCAGCAATCTTTTCAAACTCCGTACCGAAGACGGCGGGACGGTGATCTATCACAAACATTGGATCGTACTCTTGCAGAAGGTGGCGCGTCCGTTGATCTTCTTCTTTATCCTGCTGGGGCTGATGATCTCCCGCGCCTGGAACCTTGCCCAAGACCCCAATAACGCCCTCTTCGAGCGATTGGAAACAGGCGGATTTCGTCCTGATACGATCTTCGTTACCATACCTTTGCTCATGCTGCCCTTCATCGGCTGGATGGTGTGGGAATACATCGACTGGAACAACGACATCTTCAAGGTCACCCCAGACGAGATCATGGATATTGACAAAAAGCCGCTAGGGAATGAAGAACGCCGAGCCGCGCAGATCGAGAACATCCTCAGCACGGAATATAAACGCGTCGGACTCTTGGGATACCTGTTCAATTATGGAACAGTGTTCATCTCTGTGGGCGGGACCAAACTCTCATTTCAAGACGTGCTCGACCCCGCAGGCGTGCAGGCAGATATCAACCGCCGCCGCATGGCACGCATTGCCAAAAAGAACGACGAGTCTGCCAATGTAGAACGGGAACGCATGGCGGTCTGGCTGGCGGCCTATCACCAAAATGCAAGCGAATTCACCACCTCACCCAGCCGTACGCACACCGCCGAAGATGACGTGACCCGCCTAACGATGGCCGGTCTGCAAGTGGAGGATGTGGAACTGGACGGCGGCATGGAAGACTATGCTGACGAAATGGGCGACGAATCCGCAATGGATGGCGGCGCGGCAGGCTGAAATTCGTCTGGCACAATCAGATAAAGGAAAATCTCAAGAATGGCATTAAGAAAGATCGTATATTTACCCGAACCTGTGTTACGAAAAAAAGCAAAACCCGTCACACAATTTGACAAGGATTTGCAAACGCTTATTGACGACATGATCGAAACCATGCGCGAAGCCCCGGGCGTGGGTCTCGCCGCCCCCCAGGTTAATATTCCCCTGCAATTGGCGGTCATCGAGTATGCTGAAAACGAGGATGAAGAGGAGAATGAAGACGCTCCTCCCGCAAAGAAGAAACTCTACGTCATCGTCAACCCCGAGATCACAAAGGTCTCTGAAGAGAAGGTGATGGGCATTGAAGGCTGTCTCTCCATCCCCGGGCTGGTCGGTGAAGTGGAACGGCACGAAGCGATTCAAGTGAAGGCGCTCAACCGCCACGGACAACCCTTCAAGGTCAAAGTGGATGGCTGGATGGCGCGTATCTACCAGCATGAAATCGATCACCTGCACGGCGTCATGTTCACCGACAAAGCCACCAGCGTGTGGAAACCAACTGACGAAGACGAAACTCCGCTGGACTAAAATCGGTCGAAGGTCAAAAGTCGAACGTCTAACTTGCGACCTGTGACCTTCGACTTTTGACATGCACTTAAAACACCTCTCCCTCACCAACTTTCGCAGTCTCACCCGCCTGGATGCAGAACTTCCACGGCGGGCTGTTGTGTTGGTGGGTAGTAACGCACAGGGAAAAACCTCCGTCCTCGAAGCGATCTATTTTCTGGCGGCTTTCACTTCTTTTCAAACTCATGCAGACAGGCAGATCGTCAACTTTCATGAGGCGAAAAATCCACTGGCGGTGACACGGCTCGTGGCAGATTATCAGCGCGGGAAAACTAAGCACCGTCTTGAAGCGCGGCTGATCCTTGAACCCACAGGCGTGAACGGACAGCGCCTTCGCAAGGAGATTTTGCTGGATGGCGCGAAACGCCATGCCAACGATGTCATCGGGCATTTCAACGCGGTCATTTTCGTGCCGCAGATGTCACAGATCATCGAGGGCGGACCCGACGAACGCCGCCGCTATCTCAACCTCGCGCTGGCGCAAACTGTCCCTGCCTATGCGCGAGTGCTGAGTGAATATTCGCAGGCGCTTACGCAACGCAATGCACTGCTCAAGTCGTTGGGTGAAGGCTTGGGAAACAGCAACCAACTCCAAGTGTGGGATGAGGCGCTGGTCAAGTTTGGGGCGCAGATCATCCTTTGGCGCATCCAGGCTGTGCAGGAGATCGAACGCCTCGCTTCGCGCATCCATCACGAATTGACTCGCGGTGCCGAGATATTACGCTTCGCCTATGAACCTGCCTATGATCCCCTGCCCAAGCCGAATGGACAGTTGGGACTGAAACTCGACACCGCTATTGACCGCTCGGCGCTGGAACTCAATGAAATTCAAGATGGATTTTTGGCGCGGCTGAAAGAGATTCGCAGTGAAGAGATCGCGCGCGGCGTGACGACGATTGGTCCGCACCGTGATGATCTGCGCTTCATCATCAACAAAGCGGATGTGAGTGACTACGGCTCACGCGGACAGATCCGCACGACATTGCTGGCGCTGAAACTCGCCGAAGTGGAATGGATGAAGGAGCGCACGGGTGAAACGCCTGTGATCCTGCTCGACGAAGTGATGGCGGAACTCGACACCAGCCGCCGCGCCGACCTGTTGAAATATGTCGGCGAAGATCAGCAGGTGTTGTTTACGACGACGGATTTGGCGTTGTTCTCACCTGAGGTTACAAATGCGGCGGAAATCTGGGATGTAAAAAACGGGGTTGTTATACCAAGGAAGTAGGTCACGTTTTGCAGCGTGACCTTTTTATATCTGATGTAAAATTATCAGCATGCCCAACACACAACAAAATGATATTCTCGTGATCGGCTCGTTGAACGCAGACCTTGTCGTGCGTGCGCCGCGCTTTCCAGCGCCGGGCGAAACCATCAGTGGCGGTGATTTGCTGACCATCCCCGGCGGCAAAGGTGCGAACCAAGCCGTGGCAGCGGCAAGACAGGGGGCGAATGTTGCAATGGCAGGGCGGGTGGGACGCGACAACTTTGCCCCTTTCCTCATTGAAAATCTGAATGCAAATCATGTCAACACAGCACACGTTCTGGAAGATAACGTCGCTTCGGGAACGGCGATCATCATTGTGGATGAGAACGGGCAGAACAGCATCGTCATCTCTCCGGGCGCGAACGGCAAAGTGGATACTCAGGATGTAGACTCCGCGCCAGATGCAAAAATTCTGCTCCTGCAATTCGAGATTCCCATGGAAACGGTGCTGCACGCCGCCAAGCGCTACAAAGCCCAAGGTGCGACGGTCATTCTTAACCCTGCGCCTGCCCGCCAGATCCCCAGTGACCTGCTTGCTCATATCGATATCCTCGTCCCCAATGAAAGCGAGCTGGCACTGCTCGCGAACCTGCCCGTTACAGACATCCCTTCAGCAGAAGTTGCCGCGCAAGCAATCTTGAAGCGCGGCGTCAAAACTGTTATTGTGACATTGGGCAACAAAGGCGCCCTGGCTGTTACACAGACACAAACCTTCCATGTGGATGCCTTCCCAGTGGATGTGGTGGATACCACCGCCGCGGGTGATGCCTTCATCGGCGGATTCTCATCCAAACTTTTGGAAATCATTTTGGATTCAAGTGGCAAGCCTCTTGAGGCGGAACAGCAAGCTATTCGACTCCAAAACGCAGTCCGCTATGGGTGCGCGTGCGGCGCGCTTGCCACAACCAAACTCGGCGCACAGCCTTCCCTGCCAACAAAAGAAGAAGTACAAAAATTTCTATCCTAGCCAGCCTTTACAGGACGTATGAAAAAACGAATCATCATCGATACCGACCCCGGCGTAGACGACGCACTGACCTTTCTGCTCGCACTCGCCTCGCCCGAAATTCAACTCGAAGCCCTCACCACCGTGCAGGGAAATGTCACATTGGAAAAAGCCACCCGCAACGCGCTCTCCGTGTTGGAAATGGCACATGCGGCTCACATTCCTGTGGCGCGTGGATGCTCGCACCCGCTCGTGAAATCGCCTCATGCTTCGGGGGAAGCTGTTCATGGATCCAGTGGAATGGGTCATACCGATCTGCCTGATCCGACTTCGTCCATTGTCGAAACTCATGCCATTGATTACCTCATCGAGCGCTTTCTCGCCGAACCCAAACAGATCAGCCTGTTCGCCATTGGGCCATTGACCAACGTGGCGCTTGCCATCCGCAAAGAGCCGCGTATTGTGGAAGCCATTCAAGAGTTGGTCATCATGGGCGGAGCGATCCGCTCGGGCGGCAACGTCTCACCATTGGCAGAGTTCAACATCCACGAAGACCCGCATGCGGCGCATGTGGTTTTTCATTCGGGCATTCCCATCACACTCATTCCATTGGACGCAACCTACAAATGCCTGCTCACCTCTGCGGATGTGGAACGGCTGAACAAAATCGACTCCCCCATCGCAAGATTTGTCCGCGATGCGACGGCGCAATACATGGAATTCTATTTGAAGTACGAAGGTTTCAAAGGCTGTGCCTTGCATGACCCATTGACTTTGGCAACGATCATCGCGCCAGAACTGCTCACGCTTGAAGAGCATTACGTCAGTGTGGATATTTCGGGCGGAGTTTCCACGGGCAAAACGTATGCCGATTTTATGAAGGTTGCGAAGAAACCCGCAAATATGAAAGTTGCGCTCGATGTAAAGGGTCGCGAGTTCGTGGAATTATTTGTAGAGAGAATGGAAAGGTTAATGTCATTGCGAGGAGCGTGATCGTCCCGACGACGTGTACCACAAAGTGGTAAGCAATCTCATGGTTGTTTGGAGATTGCTTCGGGCAAAGAACAAGTTCGCCCTCGCAATGACAGAATAGATTATGCCCAAACACATCATCTTTGACACAGACCCCGGAATTGACGATGCGCTGGCAATTCTGCTGGCACTGGCTTCTCCTGAACTGAACGTGGATGGCATTGTCACCGTGCATGGCAATGTCTCGACGGAGCAAACGACCGAGAACGCGCTGGCAATTTTGGAATTGGCTGGTGCGAGTCACATCCCTGTGTATAAAGGCTGTGACCTGCCGCTGGTGAAAGAGTCCCTGCTCAGCCCGGAGACGCACGGAGACAAAGGCTTGGGCTACGCGAATCTTCCAGCCCCAGCGAGCAAGCCGCAGGTTAAGCACGGAAGCGATTTTCTCATCGAGAGAATCATGTCACAACCCAACGAGATCACGCTGGTGGCGATCGGCCCGCTGACGAATGTCGCATTGGCGCTTCGCAAAGAGCCGCGCATTGTGGAGAACGTCAAGGAAGTATTGGTGATGGGCGGGGCGATCCAGCATGCGGGCAATACCACACCACTGGCGGAGTTCAACACGTTCGTGGACCCGCACGCCGCGCATGTGGTGTTTCATTCGGGGATACCGATCACGCTCACACCGCTGGATGTGACCTATCAATGTATTTTCACAGCGGATGATTTGAACCGTCTGCTAAAAATCGATTCGCCGATCACAAAATACATTGCGGACTCGACCCGCTTTTATATGGAATTTCATGATGAGTATCAGAGCATTCAGGGTTGTGTCATCAACGACCCGATGACCCTGGCGCTGACCTTCATGCCTGAGATTTGCGATTACCAAAATTTAGTGGTGGATGTGGACATTTCGACAGGCGTGGGTCTTGGCAACACGTTTGCCGATTTTTATAATTATGAGAAGAAACCCGCGAACATGAGGGTGGCAATGGGCGTGCGTCCGCGCATGTTCATGGATGTGTTTCTGGAAAGGATGGAGAAACTGGCGAGATCCCTTTCGTGACATTTCCCGTAAACGAGTGTTGTAGCACTTAAGTTGTCATTCATCACCCCTCGGAGGAAACCATGTTCAATAAGATTAAAGGCAATTTCAATACCCAGACCTGGGTGCTCATCCCAATTGCGATCGCCATCAACATCGCTGTAGGGCAGATCGTTGTCCTGCTCAAACTACCTGTTTACCTCGATTCCATCGGCACCGTCTTGGTTGCAGTCCTGTGCGGACCTTGGGCTGGTGCGCTAACGGGTGCATTGACCAACATCATCTGGGGGCTGGCTATTGACCCGAACGCGCTGCCCTGGTGGCCTGTTGCGTTCTTCATCGGCTATATGGCAGGACGCATGGCGCAGTGGGGCTTCTTCAAATCCTGGTGGAAGGTTGCAGTCACTGGTTTCGTGGTTGCATTGACCGCTGCAGTCGTTTCCACCCCGATCGCTGTGTATATTTATGGCGGCATCACCGCCAGCGGATCATCCTTCATCACCGCGTACCTGCTCCAAACGGGACAGGGCATCTGGCAGGCTGTGTTCAGCACAGGCTTCCTCGTTGAACCCGTGGACAAGATCACTACCGCTATGATTGCCTTTGCGATCATTCTCGGTTTGCCCAAACGCACCGTTGGCGGCTACCCCAAACCCGAACAGGTGGAAGTGGAAGGCGGCAGCAAGAATGAATTGTATATTGCGCTTGGCGTGGTCGTTCTGTTGATCTTGATCGCGGCATTCGTACTACGCGGAATTTTGGGCGGATAAAAAGCGTACCCATAAAACGACAACAAAAGAGACCAGGCAAACGTCTGGTCTCTTTTGTTGTCGTTTATAATCCCGTCCATGCCAGAGAGACTATCCTTCCACATCAAAAGGGACAGTGCTCTGCACCACCTCAATCCATTGACAAAATTGCTGCTGGTGCTAACACTCATCCTGACCGCCTTCCTCGCCCCGTTCTACTGGACGCCTCACATCCTTGCCGTTCTCTTCATCCCCCTCTTGAGTATACTCGGCAAAGTTGGCAGGGAATATTTTTCCACAGCCATTCGCCTCATTCTGCCTGCCGCGACATTCCTGTTCGCAATGCAGGCATTCTTTCAACCCGTTGGCGAAGAGATCATTTTCGAGTTCTATTTTCTGGATATCACCCGCGAGAGTTTTCTCTTTGCATTCAGCAATGCCATGCGCATCGTCGTTATGGTTTCGGCATTCACCATCTTCCTGCTCACCACCCACCCCAGCGAGTTGATGTCTGACCTCACACGGCGCGGACTGCCCGGACAGTTTGCCTACGTCATTATTTCCACGCTTCAGATCCTGCCGCAGATGCAAGCCAAGGCGCAAACCATCATCTCCGCCCAACGCTCACGCGGTTTGGAAACGGAAGGCGGTTTTTTCAAACGCGCAGGCGCACTGGTTCCACTGATCGGTCCGCTGGTATTCGGCTCACTGGTGGAAGTGGAGGAACGCGCCATCGCCATCGAAGCGCGCGGCTTCACATCAAAACACGTCAAAACATCCCTGCACGAAATTCCCGATACCTCCACAGATAAACTCCTGCGCTGGTTCCTCACCGCCCTCATCCTCGCCTCCATCGGATTAAGAATATGGCTTTCGTAAATTTTCAAAACGTCACGTATAAATATCCGCTCACGAAAACGCCTGTTTTGAAAAATATAAACTTACAGGTGAACGAAGGCGAGTTCATCGCGGTCATGGGACCGAACGGTGCGGGCAAATCCACTCTGTGTTATGCGCTGGCGGGTTTTGTGCCGCATTTTTTCAAGGGCGAAATCTCTGGCGAAATCGAAGTGGATGGCAAAAAGTCATCCGAGTCTACGCTGGATGAGTGGGTGCTGAATGTCGGTCTCGCATTCCAAAATCCCTTCAACCAGATCAGCGGCGCGAAGTACACCGTCTTTGAAGAGATCGCTTTCGGCTTGGAAAATATCGGCGTGCCGCGCAATGAGATGAAAGACCGCGTGGATGAAGCGATGGCATTGACCGGTATCCGCGATCTGGCGGATCGTTCCCCCTACTCGCTTTCCGGTGGACAACAACAGCGCGTCGCTCTGACCTCGATCCTGGTCATGCGACCCAGGCTTTTAGTCCTCGACGAGCCGACCTCGCAAATGGACCCCATCGGTACCCGCGAGGTCTTCGGCGTCGTTCGCAAGATGGCAGAAGAAGGTATGACTGTCGTCATGGTCGAACACAAAGTGGAGTGGATCGCTCATTTCGCAGACCGTGTGATTGCGTTGAACGAAGGTCAGGTATTGATGGAAGGCAAACCCAACGAAGTGCTGACAGCCGACCTGTTGCCCGAAAAAGGCTTCGGGATTTCACGCTACACGTCCGTGGCGCGTCAGGCGCAGCAACAAGGCTTGTGGAAACAGAAGCAGCTTCCAGTCACATTATTTGAGGCGGCGGAAGGCTTTACATCCAAAGGCGGAGGGGGGTCAAATTGAACATCGAGATCAAAGACCTCCGTTTCACCTATCCTACAGGTTTGGAAGCGCTCAAGGGCATTTCGCTCTCGGTCAACGCGGGGGAGCAGGTTGCCATCGTTGGGCAGAATGGCGCGGGGAAGACCACGCTTGTGCGGCATTTCAACGGACTGTTGCGCCCGTCCGCTGGCTCGGTGTGGATCGGCGATTGGGATACTTCAAAATACTCCGTGGCGAAACTTGCGTCACGGGTTGGGTATGTGTTTCAAAATCCCGATGAACAATTATTCTCGCGCGATGTGCTGACCGAAGTTGCGTTTGGTCCGAAAAATTTGGGTTACGAAAAAGACAAAGTGGATGCGCTCGTCAAGCGGGCATTATCGCTAACCGAGTTGAACGACCAGACCGAAACCAACCCCTACGACCTCTCACCCACGTGGAGAAAAATGGTCGCGCTGGCTTCCATCATTGCAATGGATACGCCCATCGTCATCTTCGATGAACCAACAACGGGGCAGGATGCCGTCAATGTGGCGCGTATTGCAAATGTGATCGCTGAGTTAAAAAAAGAGGGCAAGACGGTCATCACCATCACGCATGACATTGACTTCTGCGCCGAGAACTTCGAACGCGTGATCGCTTTGTCAAAAGGGGAAGTCTTGCTGGATGGTCCAGCCCGCGAGGTGTTGGGGCAGGAAGAAATTCTGGCGCAAACCTACGTCGATCCCCCACAGTTGACGAGACTGGGAAAAATGCTTGGTCTAAAAGCTACGGTGATTAATCAGGAAGAATTTTTGAACGCGTTGAAATAATATTTTGTAGTGGCACAGCAGCGCTGTGCCACTATTTTTTATATACTACCAATTCCTCGTACCCCGAATCGTTTTCGAACATCTCCCGCTTGTAAACTACATCTTCAAATTCAGCGACCACAATCTCTGCCGTGGTGTAAATTTTGCACCCGCTGACGAGATGCCCGCCAATCGTCATGCCGTCACCGTCCGAGATGGCAACGTGTAAATGCGAACCATGAATCGAGACCGTTCCCGTCATGGAGACGATCTCAAAATGTCCTTCGTATTCGTTGTAATATCCACGATTTGCAAGGCGCAGGGTGGCGTGGGTCAGGCTTCCAACGCTGGAAAGAACGCAGCCTGCTTCAATGGTATGATGCGCAGCGAATGCCTCAATGGAAACGAATAGATCCTGACCGGGCTTGAGACGAAAGGTATGAATTTTCATTGTCACCTCTGAAAAGGAAATAATTTTGAACGCAAAAACGTATCGCTATTTTGACATCATTCTCGGCATTTTTGTCGCTGTGCTGCTGGTCAGCAATATTGCATCCTCTGCCAAGATCGTAGACTTGGGATTCAACATCTTCAACATTCCAATGGCGTTCGATGCGGGGACGATCCTCTTCCCGATTGGCTACGTATTTGGGGATATTCTGACCGAAGTGTACGGATACAAACGTTCGCGCCGCGTCATCTGGACTGGGTTCTTTGCGCTGGCATTGGCCGCTGTCACCTTCTGGGGAGTCAGCGCCCTGCCGGGCGAAGCGACCTGGCAGGAATATGCAGGTGAAGATGCCTATCAAGCTATCCTCGGCGGGATGAGCAGCGGCGGGATCGTAATCGCCAGCCTGGCAGGTTTTTGGTTTGGCGAATTCAGCAATTCCTTCATCCTAGCGCGCATGAAAGTGCTGACCAACGGACGCTGGCTTTGGTCGCGCACCATCGGAAGCACGCTGGTCGGGCAATTGGTGGATACCGCCATGTTCGTTGTGGTCGCCACAGCGTTTGGCGTTTTTCCTTGGAGTCTCTTCGTTACGCTAACACTCACCAACTATCTCTTCAAAGTCGGCATCGAAGTGCTGATGACGCCATTGACCTATGTCGTTGTCCGTGTGTTGAAACGCGCAGAAGATGAAGATTACTACGACCGCGATACGAACTTCAATCCGTTCAGTCTGCGGTCGTAGATGGTGAATTACCAGAACATGAAACCTGTAGTCGCAGCGAACCAGTCCACGAGCAGGTGGTAGAACTGCAAACCGAGCAAGGCGACGATGATCCCCAAAATTGCGCCCGCCACAATGTCAGATAGATAATGCACGCCCATTGCCACGCGGGCAAGCGCTACCAGCGGAGCCCAAAGCCAAAGAAGAAGAGCCAGCCACAAGGGAGCAAGAGCCGAAGCGATCACCGCAATAAGGAAAGCGCGGGCGGCGTGTCCAGATGGGAAGGAGTGCGGGTCGGTGTTGCGATAGATCCCGCCCCACTCGCCTTCGGGTCGTTTGCGTTTGACCAGAAATTTGACGGCGATGACAACCACCGCCAACCCTGAGATGCCAAAGAATTCAACGGTTTCCCATTGCCGCCATTCAGAACTGCTGAAGAACCAGGCGATGATGAGCGCCAGCGCCCAAAACCACGAGTCGCCGGAATGGGCAAAGAAAATGGCAATGTTCCGTAAAAAGCCCGTCTTTTCAGCAACACGCATTTGACTGGAAAGTCGGGCATCGAGTTCGAGGATATTTCGCAGGCTCATTTTTGTTTTGTTGATTTTCCCTTTGTAGTTTTTGAAGGCGCGGACTTGACCACCTTCTTCGCTTCAGACGTACGGGTGGTTTGTTTCTTCACCACCGGCTTTTTCACCGCGGACGGTTGATTCGCCAGGTCTTCGCGCATCAGTTCAAGTTGGTGCGGTTTGTCCACATCCATGCACGGCTCGGCATGATCCCAAATAATGGCACGGCCTTTGATGCCAATGCGTTGCGAAGCACGCTCGACCAGCGCATCCAACGTGAATTGGCGGGTGGCAAGTTGGAAAAGCGTATCCAAACCGATCACACCCGCCTGCCGTATGGGGCTTTTGCGGTTTCCGATCAGCGCCTCCCATGTATCAAGATGTTCTTTGATGACGCCAATGCGGGCAATGTTAACATCCGCACCGCACAATTCGATATCCTTCAATTTGGTGTAAGTACGTTTGGAGGATGGGTAACGCGTTTCCATCACATCTTTGGGGCACACACCATAATACAGGTCATCTTCGGTTTGCATGGCGGTCTTGACGAGCCAGTCCACCATGTCGCCATGCAGGGCAGGGATGTCGGCAGAGCAGACCAGCAAGTATTCGCCCTTTGGGTTAAGTTCGAGTGATTTTTCAGAGCCAACAATGATATTTGCCAACATGCGCCCCTGATTGGAAATAAAGTGCAGCGGCTTTTTGCAGGTCAGCCCGCTTTTGGGGGTCAGCCCAATGACGATGACCTGATCCACCGATTTGGCTTCGCCGAGCGCATCAAGGATCCACTGCACCATGGGCTTGCCAGCCACATCAATCAGCGCCTTGGAATCACCGTTGGAATAGACATACAGCGGGTCGCCGGGCTGGGGAATTCCGCCCGCGAGAACAATGGCATTCATCTTCATACGTTAATTCAACTCCTGCAATTGGGGTTCAAAACCAAGTTTTGTGATCATTTCACTTAATTCATCCCACGTAAGCGCACGGCCCTTGCCGGAAACGGCAACCAGCGCAGCTTCCATCATATTTGTACCAAAGGAACGCCCCTCTAATACAGGGGTGGTGGTGACAAGATACTTTACACCCGCCTTGCGAAAGGCTTCCACATCTTCGGGGGTGGTCGTATTGGTGACAATCACCTTGCCCGTCAAATCATCTGGCATGAAGCGTTTGATGTAATGGCAGTCACCTGCAATGACGGTTGCCCACGCATAGTACTTGCCCCATTTTGGTGTGCGCTTTTCCTGCTTTTCACCTGTGGGGTAGATCCATTCAAAAGGCAGGCGGCCCGCAATCGGCATCAATAAAGACGCCACTGTTTTCAAGCGTTTGAGCGAGTGAATGGCGATCGGAATATCCAACCCGAACATCAAGTCGCCATAAACAGTTTCATACCCTGCCTCTGAAAACGCGCGGGCAAGCCCCCAGCGATCTGCGCCCAGGGTGACGAGCACTTTGCGTCCTTGCGAATTGATGTAATCGCCGATCTTCTGATCTAGAAATGCAGGGGCTTTATTTTCGAGTGTGTTCTTCAATCCGCCGCCATCTACCAGCGGGGTCTTTTTTACATATCGGACCATCGGCGTCACGGAATGCAGGGCAAACCACTTTCCATCAATGATCGCCCCAAGGTCTGCGCCGCCAACACCAAAGGCGTCCACTGTTCCGTCCAATTCCTGATATTTTTTAGCGGCCAGTTCCATATCCCCGTCTGTGCCGATGCGTTCGATGCGAACCATCTCGCCGAGCAAATTCACTTCCACAGCTTTGTTACGTTTGGATGAACCAATGCTGATGCTAACTGCACGCTTCATATACTAATCCTCCACGGATGAGATGATGCCAGTTATATCACGAAACAGGATGGGGCTGAGTCGGAAGCGTGAAGTAGAATGTCGTCCCCTGCCCCGCTTCGCTCTGGACCCAGATCCTGCCTCCATGGACCTCGATAATTCTCTTCACCAAAGCAAGACCAATGCCTGTGCCTTCTGATTCTGCATCCAGTTTGTTGAACAGGCCGAAAACGCGTTCATGGTGAATGGGGTCGATGCCGATGCCATTATCACGAACAAAGAAGATCGGTTTGTCATCTTCGTACTCATTCTGTCCGATTTCGATGCGCGGATTTGGGGTTGAGCCAATGAATTTGGCAGCATTATCAAGCAGATTTTGAAGCACTTCCAACAGACGTTGACGG
>Ga0116204_1000531_pt1 | contig 21701 bp, 19 predicted proteins | sample LakKivwa52mmetaG_FD_94481 | JGI IMG/M metagenome (GOLD analysis project Ga0116204, IMG submission 94481) | Anoxic lake water microbial communities from Lake Kivu, Rwanda to study Microbial Dark Matter (Phase II) - Lake Kivu water 52m metaG | ecosystem: Environmental > Aquatic > Freshwater > Lake... | reverse complement strand
TTCGCCCACGAGGTGCGCAACCCCGTCAACAACATCAGCACCGGCCTGCAACTGATGGAGATGAACCTGACTCCAGGCGACCCCAACCGCGACCTGGTGGAACGATTGCAAAACGACTGCAACCGCCTGACGCACCTGATGGAGTCGGTGCTGGCCTTTGCCAGGCCAATGGAATACAAACTCATCCCCACCGACCTGGGCGACCTGATAAAAAAACTGATGGAACGCTGGCACCCGCGCATGTCGCGCCTGAACATCCAATCGCACATCCAGTCCGAAGAAGGGACTCCGCTTGCCCTGGCCGATGGGCGCGCGCTCGACCAGGTCTTCACCAACCTGGTAAGCAACGCCCTGGCCGCCATGCAAGAAAAAGGCGGCGCGCTGGCTGTTAAAGTGGAAAAAATCGAAGGAGCGGGACACAGGCCCTGGGTCAGCGTCAGCATTTCGGATACCGGCCCCGGCATCCCATCGGAGGCCCGAGAGAAAGTGTTCGAGCCGTTCTATACCACCAGTCCGCAAGGCACCGGCCTGGGGCTGGCCATTACCAAACGGATTGTGATTGCCCACAAAGGCAAAATCGAAGTCAACAGTTTCCCCGGCGGGACCATTTTCACCGTCCTACTGCCGGCCGTCGAAAGCGAGGCCGCATGAGCGCCACCATTTTAGTCGTCGATGACGAAGAGAACGCCCGGCATATCATCACATCCTTCCTGTCCCCCAAAGGCTACGAGGTGATTGGCGCGGCCACGCTGGCCGAGGCCCGCCAGCAGATTTCGCGCGGCACGGCGGATATCATCCTGCTGGATGTGCAGCTGCCCGACGGATACGGCCCCTCGCTGCTGGAGGAGACCTCGCGCCTGGCGCTGCGCCCGCCCATCATCCTGATTACCGCTTACGGCGACATCGACATGGCAGTCGATGCGATGAAAAACGGGGCGCACGATTTCCTGCAAAAGCCCATCCAACTGGCGCGGCTGGAGCAGTCCATCCTGCGGGCGCAGGAAGTGGTGGCCATGCGGCGCGAACTGACCCACCTGCGCAGCACCCAACGCCGCGCCGGGAGCGATTTCGTGACCGGTTCCAGCCCGGAGATGAATGCCCTCTTCAGCCAGGCGCGCCGCGCCGCGCAGGCTTCGGTCTCGGTATTGGTGACCGGCGAAACGGGGACCGGCAAGGAGGTTCTGGCGCACTTCATCCACACCAGCGGACCGCGCGCCGAAAAGCCCTTCATCGCCGTCAACTGCGCCGCCATCCAAAGCACCATGCTCGAGTCGGAATTGTTCGGCTACGAGGCCGGTGCCTTTACCGGGGCCGACAAGCGCAAACCCGGCCTGCTGGAAGTGGCCGACGGCGGCGTCCTGTTCCTCGACGAAATCTCCTCCATGCCGCTCGACATCCAGGCCAAGTTACTGCGCGTGCTGGAGGAGCGCGCCTTTCGCCGGGTGGGAGGCACCAACCTGATTCGGGTCGATGTGCAAGTGCTGGCAGCCTCCAACCGTCCGCTGCCCAAACTGCTGGCCGATGGATTATTCCGCGAAGATTTGTATTACCGCCTGAAAGTGGTCGATTTGCACATTCCGCCCCTGCGCGAGCACAAAGGCGACCTGCTGGAACTGGCCGGGTACTTCGTGCGCCAGAACAATATGCGCATGGGACTGAACATCTCCGATATTACCCCGCGCGCGGTGGACGCATTGCGGGCCTACGACTGGCCGGGCAACGTCCGCGAACTGCGCAACGCCATCGAACGCGCCATGCTGTTCTGCGATGACCCGGTGATTGACATGGTTCACTTGCCAGCGGATGTGACCAGGGGTCAGTAAACAGTATCCAGTAATCAGTGTTCAGTATTTTGCTCCTTGAAAAAACAGCCCGCTTGAAGCGGGCTGTTTCGCGTATATTTGTGTAGATTAGTGGATTACTTCTTCCAAATCGCCAGTTCGAGCGTCAGGCGGTCACAATAACTGCCGGGAGGCAGCGGGCCTTCGCCGTACTGCATATCGGCAACGGTGGCGACCATTTGCAGGGTTTGGGTTTCCAACACAACCTGGCGCTGCGGGGCGAGTTCGAACAATTCGCCTTTGGCTTCCAGTTTGGCGCGGTAGGCCGGGTCACGGAAGGCGTGCGCGCTCATCAACACCTTGGTCACAGTCTGGATGTCGTTTTTGTCGAACATCCACACTTCGAAGGCGGTCACTTTCTTCGGGTCGCCCACGCCGATGGTTTCGGAAATGCCTACGCCGCACTCACCCAGGAATTCGCCAGAGGGAGCGTCGATGCTGAAGGAGTCATCGAACAGGTCATCGCCAAGCACATAGCTGGTGACGTATTGGGCAATCGGCGGCTCCTGCCCGGCGGCGGCGTAATCGGTTTTTTCGACCGAGCGGGTATATTCACGCGCCTGCTGGGCGGGGGTCAAGTCGCCGGTTTGGCGCGGGCGGCGGAAAAGCCAGAACGCCACCGCAGCGACCACGCCAATTGCAAACAACCCGCCAACGACCGCCGCAAGCGCGCCAACCCCGCCACCATCGGAAGGTTGCGCCGGCTGCGCGCCCCCTGAAACGTCAACACCGTTCTTCTGCAAAACCTGCTCAAAGGCCTGGATAGCTTCCTGGTTGAGCTTGCCCGGCGCGCCCTTGATGTTCTGGAGGATTTCGTAGGCATTGGGCCCGGTCTCAGTATAGCGTTGGACGGCCAGCGGCTCATCCCGGTTGACGCTATAAGAATCGATAGCCATGCGCAGGAAATCAGCCTGCAAATCAGCGCGGGTGGAAGAGATAGGCAAATCTGTCCAGACCACAGCGCCAGGGCCCCAGCCATATCCAATCCCCAAGGCAATACCCAAAATCAGGCCTAGAACTGCCGCAACGACCGGCTTTTTGAGCAAATCCGTGATGGAATTCATAATCCTGCTCCTTTCGGCGTAAACGAACATCTAATCTATTATACAAGAAAAAGCAGCGCAAAAGACAATCTTGCGCTGTTTTTATTATTCTGTTGCAACTTCCACCAGCACCTCTTCAAGCAGGAAGACTTCCTGGCAGTTCATGCAGGAGGCTTCGCGCTTGTTGGCAATCACCAGCGTGCCTTTGCAGTTGGGGCAGGGCGCGGGGATGGGACGCTTCCAGGAAGTGAAATCGCAATTCGGGTACTGGTTACAGCCGTAGAAAATGCGTCCCTTGCGGGTCTTGCGCTCGACGATGTCGCCCTGGCATTTGGGACAGGGTACGCCGATTTTTTCCAGCCAGGGTTCGGTGTGGCGGCAGTCGGGGAAGCCGGAGCAGGAGATGAACTTGCCATAGCGTCCAAAGCGGATGACCAGTTCCTTGCTGCACTTCGGGCAGGCGCGTCCAATCGGCTCCGGCCCGGTCTTGGTAACGGGCATTTCAACCTGGGCCTTCTGCACCTTGACCGCGAACGGCCCGTAGAAGGTATCCATCACTTTGACCCAGTCGGCTTCACCAGCGGCGATTTTGTCGAGGTCAGATTCCATCGCGGCGGTGAAGTTCAAATCCACAATTTCGGGGAACCACTGCACCATCAGGTCGTTGACCAGGATGCCGGTTTCGGTCGGCTCGAGGCGCTTATCGACGCGGGTCACGTATCCGCGCTCCTGGATGGTGGAGATGGTGGGGGCATAGGTGGAAGGCCGCCCGATGCCGTGCGATTCGAGAATCTGGACCAGGGTGGCCTCGGAGAAACGCGGCGGCGGCTGGGTGAAGTGCTGGGCCGGAATCAGCCGGATAAGTTCCTGCGCCTGCCCCTCGGCCAGTTCCGCCGGAATGCGGACGTTCATCTCGTCGTCCTCGCCGCCCGGTTTGGCGTCCTCGTCTTTGGCTTCCTCGTAGACAATTAAAAATCCGGGGAATTTGACCGAGGAACCCGCCGCGCGGAACAGGTAATTCCGGTCGCCCGCGCCGGTCACTTCGACCGAGAGCGTGTCGTAGACCGCCGCTTGCATCTGCGAGGCCACGAAGCGCTGCCAAATCAACTGGTAGAGTTTGAACATGGCCGGTTCAAGGTACGGTTTGACCTTTTCGGGGTCGCGCAGCACCGAGGTCGGACGGATGGCCTCGTGCGCCTCCTGCGCGCCGACCGCGCGAGTCTTGTATTCGGGCGGGGTGGCAGGCAGGAAGTCGTTTCCGTAGCGGTTGGCGATGTAACTGCGCGCCTCGTTGCGGGCAATCTCGGAAATGTTGATGGAGTCGGTGCGCATGTAGGTAATCAGGCCAGACGTGCCGCCCTCGCCCACGTCCTGGCCTTCGTACAGTCCCTGCGCCAGGCCCATCGTGCGCTTGGCGGTGAATCCCAGCTTGCGCGAGGCCTCCTGCTGGAGTGTGGAGGTGATGAAGGGGGCCGACGGCTTGCGGCGGCGTTCGCCGCGCTTGATGCGCGTCACCGAGTAAGCGGCTTTTTCCATGTCGAACAGAAGCGGCTTGACCTCGGCCTCCGATTTGAGTTCGAAATCCTTGTCGTCGATTTTCGACAGTTTGGCAGTAAAGACCGATTTGGCCTTGCCGCCCTCGGGCTTGAACTCGGCTTCAATCGACCAGTATTCTTCGGGGATAAAGATGTCGATTTCGCGCTCGCGCTCCACAATCAGGCGCATGGCCACCGACTGCACGCGCCCGGCAGAGAGCCGTCCGCGCACTTTTTCCCACAGGATGGGGCTGATGGAGTAACCGACCAGCCGGTCCAGCACGCGGCGCGCCTGCTGGGCGTTGACCAAATCCATGTTGATGTCGCGCGGATGGCTAAAAGCCTCGTTAATGGCCGGTTCGGTGATTTCGTGGAACACCACCCGTTTGGCGCGTTTCTGCTCAATCGCGGCGGCTTCCATCAGGTGCCACGAAATGGCCTCGCCTTCGCGGTCGGGGTCGGTCGCCAAGTAGATTTCGGCGTGTTCCTTGGCAAGTTTCTTGAGTTCCTTAACCACGTCTTTCTTTTCGTTCGGGACGCGGTACTTGGGCTTGAAATGATTCTCGACATCCACCGACATCTGCGAGCGCAGCAAATCGCGGATATGGCCGACCGAGGCCCGCACCGTGTAGCCCTTTCCCAAGAAACGTCCAACCGTCCTGGCCTTGGCCGGGGATTCGACAATCACCAACTTCCCAGAGCGTTTGTCTTCGGGCAAGGGCGGGGTAAGCCCCGCATGGGCTTCGGTGCGTCCGGTCCGGTACATTGCGGTGCTGCACTCCGGACATTTGCCGCGCGTGACGGGCGACCCCGCCGCGTTGAACGCCGCAACGGGTTCGAGAACTTCACGCTTGGCCTTACATTTCATGCAATAGGCTTCCATGGAACCTCCTGGGGCAAAGGTTTAATGGGGAATTTACAAATATCTTTCCTGGCGATGCTTGCGCAGGTGTTCGACAACGTTTTTAACTTTTTGAGCCTGGTCTGACTTGCAAACCAGCAGGACATCATCCGCATCGACCACGACCATATCATCCACGCCGATGGTGACGACCAGCCGCTCAGTACCAGGCAATCCATAGACCAGGGTGTTGTTGGTCTCCAAGGCCAGGTGATGCCCGTTGGTGACAATGTTACCACTCATATCGGGCAGCAACACCTCGAACAGCGAACTCCAGGAGCCGACATCGCTCCAGCCCAGGCCGCCCGCCGGGAGGACGGCCACCCGCTCGGCTTTTTCCATAATGCCATAGTCGATGGTTTCCACTTTCAGGTCGGGCCACACCGATTTGATAACGGCAGCCTGCTGCGGGGCGTCTGCCGCGGAGATTTTCTCCAGCGCGGCGCTCAGTTCGGGCATCTGGAGCCGCATCTCGGCCAGAATCCGTCCGGTTGTCCAAATAAACATGCCGCTGTTCCAGGAATGGTCACCGGCGCGCAGCAGTTTTTGGGCGGTTTGTTCGTCGGGTTTTTCGGTAAAACGCGCCACCGCATAGGTGGGGTATTTGTAATCGCCGGGCAGCGGCGCGCCTTGCTGGATGTAACCGTAGGCTGTCGATGGGAAAGTCGGCGTAATGCCCAGCGTAACCAGATAATCGTTGCGGGCGACATCGACGGCGGCCTTGATGAGGTAGTGGAACAGGTCGCGGTTGCGGATGAAATGGTCGGAGGGCAGGACGGCCATCACGGCCTGCGGGTCGCGCTTGTGTAAAACAGCCGCTGCCAGGCCAACCACCGAGGCCGTGCCGCGCGGGGCCGGCTCGATGATGTAATTCTCTTCGGGTATTTCAGGAACCTGGACGCGCATCTCGGCGGCCTGCTCGGCCACCGTAACAACCAGGATGCGCTCCGGCGGCAGGTAGCCTTCGAGGCGCGCCACCGTACTTTGGAAAAGGGTCTGCTCGCCAATCAGCGGCAGGAGCTGCTTGGGGCGGTTCTTGCGCGAGAGCGGCCAGAGCCGCGTCCCACCGCCGCCCGCCATAATGACTGCGTATGTGCTATTCATGAATGTCCACCTTTTTATTGATTATCCAGGCGATACTCCGCCTGCTCTTCACGCACGGCAACGTAATTCATGCCGCCGACTTGCCGCACCATGCCCTTCAGTTCCATCATTGTCAAAGCCGCCGATACTTTCTCGATAGGCAGTTCGACGCGCGAGCGGATGTCGTCCACATGGGCCGGTTCCGCGCCCAGGGCTTCGAGCAGCATGGCTTCGGTCGCGTCGGCAGGGACGGCCTTGCGAATTTCGCGCCGCTCGACGTTGCGGGTCAGGTCGAGGGCCTCCAGCACGCCCTGGGGCGAGAGCAGGATTTTCGCGCCGTTGGAAATGAGACGGTTGGGGCCTTTGGACTGCGGCGCGAAAATATTGCCCGGCACGGCGAACACCTCGCGGCCCTGCTCCACTGCAAATCCTGCCGTAATCAACGCCCCGCTGGTATCCCCCGCTTCTACCACGACCACCGCCATCGACAACCCGCTGATGATGCGGTTACGCGGCGGAAAGTTGACACTGTCGGGCGGGGTGCCGGGCGCATAATCCGAAATGATCGCTCCCTGCGCAACGATTTTCTCGGCCAGGGCGCGATGTTCGGGCGGGTAGATTTTATCGACGCCGGAACCCAGCACTGCCAGGGTGCGTCCGCCCGCTTTGAGCGCGGCGTTATGGGCAATCGCATCCACCCCGCGCGCCAACCCGCTGACGATGGTCACGCCGTTATGGGCCAGCACGGTTACCAATTCCTCGGTCACCTGGCGTCCGTAAGCGGTCACGCCGCGCGTACCGACAATCGCCACCGACCACGAATCCTCGGTGGTGACTTCGCCGCGCAGGTATAAAACGGGCGGGGGCTGGTCGATTTCATTGAGTTGCGAGGGGTATTCAGGGTCGTCCCAGGTCAGGATGCGGATGCCGTTCCTGACCGCCTGGGAGATGTATCCATCGAGATCGACCGCGCTGCGGGCCTGGATGACGCGCTCGGCCAGTTTAGGGCTTAATCCGGCAGCGACCAGTTCAAAAGGCGAGGCATTCCAGGCGGTTTCGGCGTCGCCAAAATAATCGAGCAGGCTGCGCAGCCGCACCGCTCCGATGCCTTTGACCAGGGTAAACCCAACCCAGAAACGCTTGTCGTCCATAAAGTTACGCTATATTGGATATTGGATATTGGATATTCGTTATTCGAATATCGAGTGATCAAATATTGATTTACGAATTATCCTCTTCAACCAAGCCCGGCAACAGATGAACCCTTATCATTTTCCGCTCCAGGTCGATTTCCAGCACAACCTGTTCGAGCGCCGGGATCAGGATTTCGCGCCCGAACGGTTGCCGAGAAACCGGCGTTTTGACCACGTAGACATCGTTTGCGCCTGTCTCGAGGATTTCGCTGACCACGCCAAGATGTTTACCGGCTTCATCGAACACGTCCAGGCCGATAATTTGGTGGTGGTAATACTCGCCTTCCGGCAGCGGGGGTCGGCCTTCTGCCGGGACGAAGACAGTCTTGCCGGTATATTTGGCGGCTTGTTCGGGGGTGGCGATGCCCTCGAAGCCGAAAATGATGCCGTCGTTGTGCGGGCGGCGGCGGGTAATTTTCACCTGCCGCTTGTCATCCCCGAAGTAAACCAGCGTGCCGGGACTCAGCCGCTCGGGGAAATCGGTCGTGACGGTGAACAGGATGTCGCCGCGCAGGCCGTGCGGGCGGCGCAGCAGGCCAACCGCTAAATAGACAGGCTCGCCAGCGGTGGGCGAGCCTGGGTGTCCAGCCTGGGCTGGCGCTTGTTCAGTGGACATCAAGGCTCCACCACATCGAGCGTGACCTGCTGCCCATCGCGCTCGGCTGCAACCCGCAGCAAGGCGCGGATGGCATTGGCGACGCGCCCGTTGCGTCCGATGACCCGCCCCATGTCGTCTTTGGCGACCCTCATTTCGAGCCGCACCCGGCTGCCCAGACGGGATTGGGTGATTTCTACGTCCTCTGGATGTTCGACAAGCGCCTTGGCGATATATTCAGTGAGGGCTTTCATTGGCTCCTCTGGAAAAGGAAGCCTGACAGGTTTTGAAAACCTGCCAGGCCCGGTAGGTTGGACTTAATCCGTGCGGGTTTTGTTGGTGATGTTACGCCTGGCTTCAGCGGCCTGGGCCTCGGCGGCCAGGGTTTCGATGGCTTCGCCCTTCTTGAAACGGGCAAAGCGGTCGAGGGTACCGGTGGTCTTGAACAGGGATGCGACCGAATCGGTCGGCTGGGCGCCTTTCGACATCCAGTCGAACACCCTGGCTTCATCGACGGTGATGGTGGAAGGTTCCGTGCGCGGGTTGTAAAAGCCGACGATCTCGATAAAGCGCCCGTCGCGCGGGCTTTCCTTATCTTGGATAACGATGCGGTAGGACGGCTGGTTCTTGAGACCGACACGGCGAAGACGAATGCGAACCATGGAATTGACTTGCTCCTTTTTGATTTGAACTGACTGGTATTTGACGAGCATGGCTGGGGACGGCTGACTCCGTCCGACGCGCATACCCTCCGATGGTTTCGGCAGGCTCAATCAGTCCGGCGGGTGAGGGGTGCGCGAAAGGGCGCGCCCGCAGGGCTGGATTGCCCGAACCATTATTTTACTTGATAAGTGAAAATATATGAAGGGCGAGACCTGCTGAAATTATGGCGTTCTCAAAAAAATGGTTAGATCACTAAACGTTCACAAAATATCGCTGCGAGCCGCTCTTTGGCGAAGCGGTCTCCGGTTAAACGGGAAAAGCCGATCTTTTGGAGATTGCTTCGGGCGGAATACACGCCCTCGCAACGACATCGTTATTTTGTCAAGCATTCTTGAGAACGCCATTCTGCTGAACAGCAATTCCAAACCTGAAACTGAAATCGGCTTAATTTGGTGGTCACCGTCCTTCGAATGCGCTTTTTTGCGTAAAATGTCACGTCCTGAGCGGAGGGCGAAGCATACTTTGCGTAGCCGCTCAGCTGATCGCTCGCGACGTAGCCCGTAGTCGAAGGATGGTTGTTAAGCAGTTGGTCGACTGGCGAAGCAGTATCGAGACCTGTCGAAACACGCTCCGCTCAGGACCTGGATGCTTGTTTTGATACTATTAGCATACAAACAGCTTTTAGATTTGGAACTGCTGCCTGCTGAAATTAAAGTCGTGAACGGTCTTTGCGAGCAGCGGTTTGTGCGACGAAGCAATCTCCCCACACCCGGATATTGCCCGTTTAATGGGGGATTGCTTCGGGCTGCACCTGCCCACACCGCAGGTGCGGGTCGCCCTCGCAACGACATCGATGCGGGATTCGAATATCACCCCCTCAATGGGGGCGCGCGGCGGAAACAAAAACACGCCCTGGTGGACGTGTTTTTCAGGCGGGAAGGGCGGGATTCGAACCCGCGGCCGAGTTTAACCCCGGCACTCACTTAGCAGGCGAGCCCAATCGGCCTCTCTGGCACCTTCCCAATATTCTGTTTGCAAGATGACCTGGCGGAGGGAGTGGGATTCGAACCCACGTAGGTGTGACCCTAACATGTTTTCAAGACATGCGCCTTAAGCCGCTCGGCCATCCCTCCCTGCGCTTGAACCGCTTTCGTTCAAGTGAGAGCGCACCCGATTTTACCATAAGTTGGGGATGGCGCATTGAAAATTCCCCGAGGAATTTGTATGGTTGCGAACCGTTTCAAGGGCTATCCATTGAAACGAGAATTGCCAGGAGGAAGCCTGATTTACTCAAGCGCCAATATCGGGACGTTTTACTTCAGCGTCAACCGATACCCTTCCAGCAAAGCCAAGAAATAGGCAACGCCAGCGAGAATGGCGGGCAGGAACCAGATTGTGCCAGAAATCGCCTTGACCAGGAAAAACACCCCCGCTCCCAGCGCCGCGCCACCCAAAACGGCCACTTGCAGCGCCATCAGGAAGCCGACACTGGTCAATTTGAGTCGTTGCGGCATTGCGCCCGACTGGCTGCGCCACTTGATAGCCTCTGCCAGGTCAGGATACCGGGCGATGTAATATTCCTTGATGGTGTTCATGGCTTCCACGCTATCGAACCAGGCTGCGCGCAGGCGCGCCAACTCCAGCACCGTAACCAACCCCATCAGGGCCAGCGCCACGAACAGGCCAGAAAAGCCCCAATCGAGCCAGGATTCCTGGCCGGGGGAAATATCAAGCTGGGCCGAGACCAACGCGGCGATGAAACTGCCGAACGTCACCAGGTAAAACGAAGTGGCCCGCGCCCGGTCTTCGTTGGCCTGGAAGGCCGTATTCGCAATATAGTCGAATTCCGATGTCAAAATCTCATCGGGCGAGATGGCGGGGGAGGGTTTTCGGGGCATGGCATTCACCAGGAATGTGCGTTGGGACGGCAGTTGAACTGCCGTCCCAACTGTTGCCGCCTCACCGGTTCAATTTAGCGGCGATTTCTCAAAAAGGTTGGAATATCCAGGTCTTCCTGGAAGGAGGTCTGCGGCTTGAAATCGGGCTGCTTGACCGCAGGCTGGGGTGGCGCCACCGGGGCCGCATTCACGCTGACGGTTTCAACCGGGCGCTCGACCGGGATGCCCGGCTGGATGGTGGGACGCTGCGGCTCGACGCGATAGTCCATACGCGATTCGACACGATTTTGCTGTGTCGGGCGTTCCACAATGCGGCGCGGGATGCCGGCGCGCTCGAACCCGGTGGCAATGACCGTGATGCGGATTTCATCGCCCATGTTCGGGTCGATGACCGCGCCGAAAATCATGTTTACATCGGGGTGCGCGGTCTCGCGGATGATGGCCGCCGCCTGGTTGACCTCGAACAAGGTCATGTTCGGGCCGCCGGTCACGTTGAACAAGACGCCGCGCGCGCCGTCGATGGTGATGTCGAGCAATTGGCTGGAAATAGCCTGTTCCGCCGCCAGCCGGGCGCGGTCTTCGCCTGCCGCGTGCCCAACCGCCATCAGCGCCGCGCCGCCCTCAGACATAATCGCCTTCACATCGGCAAAGTCGAGGTTGATGAGGCCGGGAACGGTAATCAGTTCCGAAATGCCCTGGATGCCCTGGCGCAGCACATCATCGGCCATGCGGAAGGCGTCTTGCAGGCTGGCTTTTTTATCGACAATTTGCAGCAGCCGGTCGTTGGGGATGACAATCAGCGTATCGGCATGGTCCTTGAGCGTATCCATGCCCGCTTCGGCGGACTGCATCCGTTTAGCGCCCTCGAAGGTGAACGGGCGGGTGACGACACCGATGGTCAGCGCGCCGCACTCCTTGGCAATTTGCGCCACAATCGGGGCCGCGCCGGTGCCGGTTCCGCCGCCCAGGCCGGCGGTGACGAAGACCATATCCGAGCCTTTTAGCACGGAGTACAGGTCGTCCGCCGTTTCCTCGGCAGATTTGCGGCCAACGTCAGGATTGCCGCCCGCGCCCAGGCCGCGCGTCAATTTGTCGCCAATCTGCACTTTGTTGGGAGCCTTCGACAGGAGGAGCGCCTGGGCGTCGGTGTTGACAGCGACAAAATCGACACCCTGGATGCCCTCCTGAATCATGCGGTTGACGGCATTGGTGCCGCCGCCGCCTACCCCAACCACTTTGATGCGGGCAAAGGTTTCAGCGTTTTTATTGGGTTCCATCGTTATTCCTCCTGAAAATGATACCGAAATGCGAATGTTTTACCGGTTAAATTACGGAATGAATTTTGCGCAATGGCGTTGCGAAATGAATTTCGCGTTACGGGAGCAGGCGTTTGAGCAGGTTCGTCAGGGTATTCCAATTTTGACCGTTTCCTTTCTGCCCCCTCGTGCCTCGGGACAAGCCTCCACGCCCTTTCAGTGAATAGTCGGAGAGAGGCAGGGCCTGTAAAGCGGCGGCCCAGGTGAGCAGTCCCACGCTGGTCGAATACGCCGGTGAGTTGAGTTTGTCGGCCAGGCCAAGCAATTTTTCGGGCTGGGCAGTGCGCACGGGCATCCCCAACACCTTCGTCGCCAGTTGGCGAATACCCGGCAGTAGACTGGTGCCACCCGTCAGCACCATCCCGGCGGGCAGCAGGCTGTCATATCCCGAACGCTTGATTTCCTGGAGCGTCAGTTCGAACATTTCGGCCACGCGCGCCTCGATGATGTGCGCCAGGTCGCGCCGGTTCATCTTTACCGGCTGCATTTCACCAAAAGGCTGGATGGTAAAGGTCTCTTCCAGTCCAATTTCAGACTGGAGCGCGAAACCGTGCGCCTTTTTGACTTCTTCTGCCTGTGGCAGCGACAGGCGCAAGCCGTGCGCAATATCCTGCGTAATGTGGTTGCCGCCCACCGCCAGCACCATCGTATGCCAGACATCGCCGTTGACGTAAATTGCCATATCGGTCGTGCCGCCGCCGATGTCGCAGACCACCGCGCCCATGCTTCGTTCGCTTTCCGAAAGTACCACTTCGGCGGAGGCCAGTGGATTCAAGACGAACTGCACCGTCTCGACCCCGGCGGCTGCCACCGCCTGGCGGATGTTTTCGACTGTAGCCAGGGCCGCCGTGATGACGTGCGCTTCCACCTCCAGGCGGTAGCCGTGCATTCCAATCGGCTGGTGGATGCCGTCTTCGCCATCCAGGGTGAAGCCGCGCTGGATAACGTGGATAATCTCACGGCTGGAGGGGATCGCCACGCTGCGGGCGGCGTCCATGGCGCGCTCCACATCCATATCGTCGACATTATGCCCAGTGACGGCCACCACGCCCCGGCTGTTGACCGAGGAGACGTGCGCCCCAGCCAGGCTGACCAGGGCCGAATCGATTTTCAGCCCCGAAGACTGCTCGGCCTGCGCCACCGACCGGGCGATCGACTGCGATGCGGCGGTTAAATCCACAATGACACCCTTGCGGATGCCCTCTGACGGCTCGACGCCGACGCCCATGATGCGCAGGCGGTCATCCGCCTCTACGCGCGCCACGAGCGTGCAGATTTTTGTGGTTCCAACATCGATTCCGACGACAATATTGTCCATAACTCAATCGCTCTTGCTCACCCGGTAAAACGGGGAGTTCGGGTATTCCACGCTGATGATGGTTGGCTGGACGCCGCGCGCCGCCAGGTTCTCGACCAGCGATTGGTAAACCAGTAATTTGGCGGTGATGTCGCTGTTGTTCTTGCCAAAATAAGCCTGCCAGCCGCGCGGGTCAGACCAGCCCAGGCCATAGCGTGGGTCGTAGACCAGCGCCGCGCCCTCAGGCACCTGGGGCGCGAGGGTTGCAATTGCCGCTGAAAGTTCAGGGGTCAGGAAAGGCCGCGCCCCAATCGTCTGGGTCAGGTCGAGATTGCCGGGTGTGGGTGGGTTGCCAGCCGCTGTGACTGTCACCAGCCCTTCCACCAATCCACGCGGCGGGAAGGCATACCCATACGCATCCACCCAGGCGATTTGGCCGTCCTGCATCCAGGCGGCCACTGGCTGGCGTTCGGCCACGGTAATTGTGACTTTGGCAGGCAGTTCGACCTGGACATATGCGCCATAAATTTCGGGGAACGAAGCCATGATATTGTATTCGATTTGGGCCGGATTGAGGAGTGCGGCGGGCTGGTTCGCTATTCCTAAAACGGAATTAATATCCTGTGACAGCACCCGCTGGTTGCCATGAATGACCGCCTCCTGCGCCAGGAAGTAGGGTTCGGTGACGTAGAAGTACATCATCGCAACACATGCAATCACCAGCAGCATGGAAAACCAGCGCGGGCCGAAGGTAATCTTCGGCAGTGTGATGGAGGGGGCCTGGGGATGCGCTGCGGTGGCGGCGCGCGCTTGTCCGCGTACCGGCATCACAGCCACGTCGTAGCGGGCGCGGAAGCGGCTCCTCGAAACCGCAGGCGAGACCCGGGGCACGGACGCGGCCCGCTCCGCTCGCGTGCCCGCCTGGGAATTGGGCTGGGCGGCGGGTTTGGGCGCGGGAGCCGGCTTGGGGGTGCTGGCGCGCTTCTGCGTCAGCTTGTCCCGCAATTTTTGTTCTTCTTCCTTGCGACGGCGCAGGGCTTCAGAACGGGTCAGGGTCAGGCGGTCAGGACTCATGCGTCTCCCTCGTCCCTCGGGACAAGCCCCCGGTAGGCGCGCACGGTGCGGTCGCGTTCAGATTTACGCTCCAGCGCCAGGTCGATGAGGCGGTTGACGAGTTCAGGGTAGGCCAGGCCGCTGGCTTCCCACAGTTTAGGGTACATGCTGATTTTGGTAAAGCCCGGAATGGTGTTGAGTTCGTTCAAGAACACCTGGCCGGTTTTGCTGACGAAGAAATCGACGCGCGCCATGCCGCAGGCATCGATGGCTTTGAAGGCGCGAATGGCATACTCGCGCACCTGTTCCACCTGTGCCTCTGTCAGCGTGGCCGGGATAACCGGGACGGAGGTATCCAGCACATATTTGGCATCATACGAATAAAAGTCGGCGCCGGGGATGATTTCGCCCGCTACGGAGGCTTGCGGGTCGTCGTTCCCCAGCACGGAGATTTCGATTTCGCGGGCTTCCGGCACGCCGCGCTCGATGAGGACGCGCCGATCGTATTGGGCGGCGTCCATCAATCCCTCGGCCAGGTCTGAGCGGGTGCGGCATTTGGTGACTCCGACCGAAGAACCAAGGTTGGCAGGTTTGACGAACAACGGGTATTCGCTAATGGCTTCAGCGCGCCGGATGACGGTTTCCATGTCGTTTTCGATTTCAGGGCGCAAGGCGACGATTGATTCGACAACCGGGATGCCCTGCGCGCGCATCACTTCCTTGAATACGCCTTTATCCATACCAACCGAGGCGCCGACCACGCCCGCGCCGATATAGGCCACATCGGCCATTTCGAACAGGCCCTGGATGGTGCCGTCTTCGCCATACGAGCCATGCAGCACGGGGAAATAAACATCGACATCAGCCAGCTTTTCGAGGATTTCGCGCTCGCCGCCGTTGCGGATGATGTACAACCCTGGCTTCGATGGGCCGGGATGCAGGCTGGCTGGCAAAAGACCGCTGGTGCGGCCCTGCTCAAACGCCGCCAGCGCATTCTCCCCGGTCAGCCACGCGCCCTCATGGGTAATGCCGACCTGGATGACGTTGTAACGGGCGGGGTCTAACACCGACAGCACCGAACGGGCAGACATGAGCGAGATTTCATGTTCGCCGGAGCGTCCGCCGAAGAGGAGGGCAATGGTGAGGGGGGTAGCGGGTAGTATTACCATTCTCCAATCAACTCTACTTCCAACTCCAAAGTTACGCCAAACTTCTCTTTCACGGTTTCCTGCGCCAAATCGATGAGCGCTTTAATGTCTGCCGCGCAGGTATCGCCTGTGTTCAGGAAGAAGTTGGCATGGATCGGGCTGATTTCCGCGTTGCCGATGCGCATCCCTTTCAGGCCGGCAGCCTCGATGAGACGACCGGCAAATTCACCGGGCGGGTTTTTGAACATCGAACCCATGCTGGCGCCCGGTGGTTGGGTGGTTTTGCGGCGCTTGTTAAATTGTTCAATTTTAGCCTGTATCTCTGCGGCAATCCCATATTTTAAATTAAATTTTGCCGACAGGATGACCGCCCGCGCCTCGCCGCGTTTCAGGATGCTGGCGCGGTAGCCGTATTCCATGCGCTGTGGCGACCACCACTCACGCCCGGCGGAGGTCAGCATCTCGACGACCATCAGGTCGCGCGCAACATCGCCGCCAAAGGCCCCGGCATTGCCATAAACCGCCCCGCCCACCGTGCCAGGAACGGTTGCCGCCCATTCGAGACCGGCAAAGCCCTGCGCGGCGGCGCGGCGCGCCACGTTGGAGAAAATGGCGCCGGATTCGGCCCAGGCGTGTTTCTCCGCGCCCTCGACAAATTCCACGCCCCTGGCCCGGTTCAAAATCACCACGCCCCTGACGCCTTTGTCGCTGACCAGCAGGTTGGTTCCGGCCCCGAGCAGGTGGAATTCCTGGCCGCTTTCCCAACACGTCATTACAGCACGCGCCAATTCATCGGCGCTGCGCGCCGTTACCAGCACATCTGCCGGGCCGCCAATCCGCGCGGACGTATACGGCGCGAGGAGTGCATTCTCCTGCACCTGTTCGCCCAGGGCGGCGCGCAAAGCAACCAGCGCGGCAGATTGAACCATTGCCTATTCCTTGTCCTTAATGCGCCCGATGAGTTTCTTAACCATGCCGCGCGCTTCTTCGTCTTTGAGGCCCATCGTCTGGAAGGGATGATATCCCTCGCCGGGGTCGGGTTCGGGCAGTTCGCCCAGCACCATCTTGAGTGGTGGCAGTGCCATCGTTTCGGCTTGGTAGGTTTTTTTCTTTTCAGCCATTACGTGCCTCACTTTCTTTAAGTTGGGACAGCACCTCGGCGCTGACCCAGTCGGCATCCCCGGCAGAAAGCACGAGTAAAACATCGCCGGGTTTGAGATGAGAAAGGAGATGATTGCTTATTTCAGGCAGGGTCGGGATATACCGCGCTGACCGATGATACATGGCCTGGACCACCTGCCGGGCCGACAAATCTTGCTTCGGCTCACGCGCGGCGTAGATTTCGCTGACAATCACATCATCGGCTTCGGCAAACGCAACGACAAACTCATCAAACAACGCCCGGGTGCGCGAGTACGTATGCGGCTGCCAGACCACAATCATACGCCGGGATGGGTAGCGCGCTCGGGCCGCATCCAGCGTGGCGCGGATTTCGGTGGGGTGATGGGCATAATCATCGATAACAATCACGCCATTGACCTCGCCCTTGATTTCAAAACGGCGGCCTGTGCCCTTGAACTCACCCAGGGCCTTTGCCGCGGCTTTAATATCCAGCCCCAGCAGGCCGACAATGGCCAATACGGCCAGCGCATTGCGGACGTTGTGCAGCCCCGGCACGCGCAACTGGACGCCCGAAACATAGCTGGGGTTGCCCGAAAGCCGAAGCAGGGCATTGAAGGTGAAACCGCCCAGGTTGTTTGCCATCACGTTTTGGGCCAAGACCCATTCCCCGGCCTCGGTGCGCTGGTTTTCAGCAATTCGATAGCCCACCACTCGCTTTTGCAGGCGGCGCGCTTCGGCCATTAGTTCGCTGGCGCCCATATCTTCGCCGCAGGCCACCAGCGCGCCATCCGATGGCACCAGCCTCATGAAATCGACAAAGGCCGCGCGGAAATCTGCCGGGGTCGGGAAGCAGTCGGGATGGTCATGTTCGACGTTGGTCACAACGGCATAACGTGGTTTCAGTCCCAAGAACATATGGTCATATTCGTCAGCCTCGATGACGAAGGTCTCGCCGCGCCCGGCTCGGGCGTTGACGCCCAGGTTTTGCAGCACGCCGCCGATGATGAAGGATGGGTCGGCGCCGAGCGCGAATAAGACCCACGAGACCATGCCGGTGGTGGTGGTTTTGCCATGCGTGCCAGCGATAGCAATCCCCAGTTTATCGGCCATCAGGCGGCCCAGGAAGTCGGCGCGTTTGTAGACAGGAACCCCCGCCGCAAGCGCGGCCAGCACTTCGGGGTTATCGTCGGGAATGGCCGAGGAGCGCACCACATAATCGGCCCCGGTGATGTTGGGGGCAGCGTGGCCTTCAGCGATGACCGCGCCCATTTTGCGCAGGTCGAGCGCCAGTGGGGAGAGAATCCGGTCAGAGCCGGTCACCGTGTGTCCCTGCTCGAGCAGCAGCCGGGCGATGGCCGAGAGTCCGCTGCCTCCAATCCCAATCAAGTGTATGTGCGCCATCAGATAAACACCACCAGGACAAAAATAAAGGCTATCATCACCGCGAAATAAATCCACGGAACGCCGAGCAGGTTGGGCGATAGCCACGGGATCAACGCTTCCGCAGCTTTGCCCAACTCGGTTGCCTGATCCGGGCGGGTGATATACGGAGCAAATGGGTATCCGGCTTCGGCCATGTAAAACCAGATGGCGCCGATTATCAGGTAGCCATTGAACCCGCCCAGGATGAAACCAAGCAGGCTGTCTTGCAGTTTCTCGCGCGCCGCCTTGGTGGCGAAACGCGCCATGGATACCGTTTGATATCCAAAGAAGACCAGCACGCTCAGGATGATGACCCGAATCCAGAACAGGGTCAGGTTTTCCCCAGGCAGGTCTTTCATACCAGGTATGTAAAGGCGAAGCAGGAGATTAAGAGCCAGCGAAAGGATGACGCTGAACGTGACCAGAAGTTCTTTAGCCCAGCCGCGGAAAATACCAATCAGCCCGAACAGGATGACCAACATCCAAAAGACAAAAATCAGGCTAATCATGTTCGCCTCCGGCCAGTTCCACCAGGTGACGCGCGATGTCGGTTGCGGCTTCGGGCGCGCGCAGGGAGGCCATTGCAGCGCGCATGGCATCCAACTTTTCAGGGGTCTCAAGCAGTTTTTCGACCGTCAGGGCCAGGCCGCTCTTTAATTTGGCATCTTCGATCATCAGGGCCGCGCCGCGCTGGGTGAGCATTTCAGCATTGACCTTTTGGTAGCGCCATGCATAAGGATATGGAACCAGTATGACGGGCAGGCCGAAGAGCGGGAACTCGCCCAGGACAGACGCCCCAGCGCGTGAGACCGCCAGGTCAGCCGCCGAGAGCGCCGCGCCCATGTCGTCATGAAGGTATGGGTAGGCGTAGTAACGTTGCGCCTTTTCGGCGGGCAATTTCTCACGGGCAGATTCAACCGTCGGCCAATCGAGTTCACCGGTCAGGTGGATGATTTCAACCTGTTCGAGCAGCGAATCAAGATGCGCGAGTACCGCCATATTGATGGAGCGCGCTCCCTTGCTGCCGCCAACCACCAACAAGATGGGTTTCTCACCCGCAACTCCCAAACGCTGGCGGCCCAGCGCCTTGCGCCAGTGCGCCAATTCTGGCCGAACGGGATAGCCGGTGACATGCACATTGCCCTTTTTTGGGAAAAACTGCCGGGAACCCTCGGTAGAGACGGTGATACGCCTGGCAAAGTAGGAGAGCGTCTTAAGCGCCAACCCCGGCTCGACATCGGGAACAAAGAGCAGGGAGGGGACACCCCACCCGGCCAGCGCCATTGGGACGGCGACATAGCCGCCGGTGAAGAACAAGACATCGGGCTTAAATTCAGTCAGGATGGCTTCTGAGGCTCGGATGCCGCGCAGGATGGCGGATAGGTTGCCGGGCAATCGCTTCAGACCGACTCCATGTACGCCAGCGGCAGGAATGGATCTGAATGGAATACCGGCCCGTTCCACGAGCCTGGCTTCCATGCCGCCTTCGCCGCCCACCCACAGGATTTCCGCCAGCGGGTGGATGGAGGTCAGCGCATCATGCACGGCCAATGCGGGATATACTCCGCCGCCGGTTCCGCCTGCGCAAATCAATAGTCGCACCGAAATTTCTCCATTCTTCACGTTCCGAACCCGACCCTGCCTGCCGGGAGACATTCATGAGGATGCCAATCGCCGCCAGCGAGGCGACCATGTTCGAGCCACCCGCGCTGATGAAGGGCAGCGCGTTGCCCGCAAACGGCACCAGACCCACCATCACCAGCATGTTGATGATGGCTTCGAGCGCCAGCCAGAAGGTCAATCCCGCCGCCAACAGGCTGCCGAGCATGTCGGGGGCCTTCTCAGCGATGCGCAATCCACGCCAGACCAGCAGGACATAGAGCGTGACCGTGCCGGCAGCGCCGAACAACCCCAATTCCTCGGCAATCACCGCAAAAATGCTGTCGGTAGGCGGCACGGGCAGTCCGGTCAATTTGGTATCGGCGCGCCCGATGCCCACCCCGAACCAGCCGCCTTTGACAATCGCTTCAAAGGAGCGACGCACATGGTAAGAAGCCTGGGTAGGGTCTTTCAAACCATCGACATACGCGCCGACGCGCTCCTGGCCGGTGGCGCTCACCTGCACGACGAGCAACCCGGTGATGACCGCGATAACAAGCAGAAAGACAATCTGCCGCAAGTCACCGCCGGCGATGAAGAACAGCAGGCCGCCCAGCACAAAAACGGTCGCAGTAGCTGAAAGGTCGGGCTGGATATAGATGAGACCACCGACGGTTCCGAGAATGACCGCCAGCGGGATGAGTCCCCACTGGATATCGTGCATCTGCTCGCGTTTCGAATGCATCCACACCGCGAGGTAGATGATGGTCACAACTTTGGCAAGTTCCGAGGGCTGGATGGAACCTCCCAGCAAGGTGCGCACCGCGCCCAGGCGAATCTCGTTGACGAACAAGACCGCCGCCAGCAGGCCAATCGTCCCCAGCATGAGCGGAACGGCGAGGGTGCGCCAGTTGTGGTAGTCGATACGCGACAGCGTGTAAGCGACCACCAGCCCTAATGCCAGCCACAACACCTGGCGGTTAAACATGCGCATCGGCTCGCCGTAAACGGCCAGCGAGAAATCCCAGGAGGCCGAAAATAACATTAACAGGCCAAAGACCAGGGTAGCAATCATCACCAGCAGGAGCGGCAAATCAATCGAGCCGCCCAATTTGCGTGCCGCTGGCGCAGGTGGCTGGGGAGATGGTTCGACGCCTACCCTGTCTCGACGTTGCTCGACAACCGTGTCTCTCAAAACTCGCGTACCCATTCTTTGAACCTTTCTCCGCGTTCCTCGAAATCCTTGAATTCGTCGTAACTTGTTCCACCGGGCGAGAATAGGATGATAAATCCTGGCTGGGCCAGGCGCGAGGCGGACAGCACCGCCTCCCGGCAGGTCGCCGCCCGCGTCAGGCTGTAAGGCTTCGAGCCAGGGATGCGCTGCCCGATGGCGGCCTGGATTTTTTCGGCGGCTTCGCCAAAGATGACAACATGGTCGACGCGCTGGCGGATAAGTTTTCCCAGGTCTTCCCAGGGCAGGTCTTTGTCGCGCCCACCAAGCAGGAGGATGAGCGGCCCGCCAAACGATTTGACCGCTGCCATCGCGCGTTCAGGCGCGGTGGCAATCGAGTCGTTGTACCAGTGCGCGCCGCGCCAGGCGCGCACAAACTCCAGGCGGTGGGGCACGCCCTGGAAACCGGTCACGCCAGCTTCCATGTCTTGCGGCGAGAAACCAGCGGCGTGGGCAATGGCGCAGGCGGCCAGCACGTTCAACCGGTTATGTTCACCGCGCAATTCGATATGGTTTTCGACCGGCAGGCGGATGACACGCCCACCTTCGCGCAGGTAAAACTTTTCGTTTTCGACATAAGCCCCATCCTGGCCGGATGGCAGGGGACTGAACCCAAACGAGAACAGCCGCCCTTTGACTTTTTCCGCCAGGCCCCACGCTCCAGGGTCGTCGCGCCCCAAGATGGAGACATCGCCCGGCGATTGGAAGTCGAGCAGGCGGGCTTTGGCGGCGGTGTAGGCTTCCATGGTGCCGTGCCGGTC
>Ga0116204_1000529_pt1 | contig 21733 bp, 22 predicted proteins | sample LakKivwa52mmetaG_FD_94481 | JGI IMG/M metagenome (GOLD analysis project Ga0116204, IMG submission 94481) | Anoxic lake water microbial communities from Lake Kivu, Rwanda to study Microbial Dark Matter (Phase II) - Lake Kivu water 52m metaG | ecosystem: Environmental > Aquatic > Freshwater > Lake... | reverse complement strand
CTGGCAAGTTCCATACGCTTCAAATCAAGTTTGTCGCCAAACCGAATGGATGACTCAATCCAGTCCTTAGCTGCTTCAAAAGTGGTAAACATATTAACTGCTCATGACCTCGATTCGTTGTTTGGTTTGGTGATACAGAGTTAAATAATCCTGGTATTTTTGTTCTTCCACTTGGCGCTTCTCCAGTGGCGCTTTTTCCATAAACTTGGGATTTTGAAGCAGCGCTTTCGACCGTTCGATTTCCGCTTCTAAACGGGCTAGTTCTTTCAATAAACGGGTTTTCTCACTTTCCAAATCAACTAAACTACCCAAGGGGATTTGAATGGTACATTCTGTCATATCCAAAATAATACTCATCGAATCACTGGGAATAGTGGATACAAATGTGATGTGTTCGGGATGCGTAAATTTATCAAAAATATCCCTGTTTTCTTGAATAAAGGTTTGAACATTCGAATTGGTTGAAGCAATCACATAGGGTAAAGGTTTGGACATAGGAACATTGTAATCATTGCGAATGGTACGGATTTTCTTGATTAATTCGAAGAACCAGTTATGCTTTGTAGCGTCTGTGAAATCCCCAGTGTAGATCGTAGGCCAAGCAGAAATACAAATCGAGGATTCCTCCCCTTTTATGTTTTGATAAATCTCCTCCGTTACAAAAGGCATAAAGGGATGAAGGAGCTTAATCATGTTCAACAAAACGAGTTTTAGGACTTGTTTCGTCGTTGGGTCCTGACTTCTGAGTTTTGCCATTTCAATGTACCAACTTGCAAACTCATTCCAAGTAAAGGAATAGATGACTTTCGCAGCTTCGGTGAAATCATATCGATCAAAGAAGACATTCGCCTCTTGAATCGTTTGATTCATTTGCGCTAAGATATATCGCTCTGGGAATAACAAACCTTGTGTAGGAAGAGCTGTTTCATCCACCGAATCATCCAAATGTAACAAGACAAATCGAGCAATATTCCATAACTTATTAATGAAATTCCATGACGATTCGACTTTTTCTACTTCATAACGTAAATCAAGTCCTGGCGCTGAATTTGTGGTGATGAAATACCGAAGTGAGTCCGCTCCATACTGACGAATCACATCAATCGGATCCACCCCATTTCCCAGCGATTTCGACATTTTCTTACCTTGTGCATCGCGAATCAGTCCATGAATAAAACACTCGTGAAACGGGCTTTTTTGCGTAAATTCAATCGCTTGGAAAATCATCCTAGCAACCCAGAAAAAGATAATATCATAACCAGTGACTAATACATCGGTTGGATAGTAGCGTTCAAAGTCTTGGGTATGTTCTGGCCAACCTAACGTCGAAAACGGCCACAGCGCACTAGAAAACCAGGTGTCGAGTACATCTTCATCTTGACGCCACCCTTCGCCTTGTGGCGCTTCTTTACCAACGTAGATTTCTTCATCGCGGTACCAAACAGGGATGCGATGTCCCCACCATAATTGTCTGGAAATACACCAATCTTCAATCGATTCCATCCAGTTTTGGAAGGTTTTTTGGAATCGTTCTGGAATGAAAGATACCTCATGTTGGGTAATGGCTTGTTTGGCTAATTCTTCCATTTTAACAAACCATTGTTTCGATAAACGCGGCTCAACGATGACACCCGTCCGTTCAGAATGACCCACTGCATGACGAATCGTTTCAATCTTGACTAACAATCCTAAAGCTTGAAGATCGGAGACAACTTGTTTCCGACAAGCAAAACGATCCATGCCGGTGTATTGGAATGCTCGTTCATTCATGGTTCCATCTTCATTCATACAAAGTGGCATCTCTAAATGATGACGCTTCCCGACTTCAAAGTCATTGGGGTCGTGCGCAGGTGTTACTTTGACAATCCCTGTACCGAACTCACGGTCTACAAAAGCATCCGTAATAATTGGAATCGCTACGTTCGTAGTTGGAATATAAACATGCTTCCCATGTAAATGGAAGAATCGTTCATCCTCTGGGTGAACCATTAACGCAACATCACCAAACATCGTTTCAGGTCGAGTTGTCGCTACGGTGAGCCCTCCATTTCCATCGACAAAAGGATAGGTAATATGATAGAGTGCACCTTCGATTTCGATGTGTTCAATCTCGATGTTGGAAAGCGCTGTTTTCGCTTCAATATCCCAGTTGATGATCCGTTCTCCGCGGTAAATATAGCCTTTGTTATAGAGTTGAATAAAGACTTCTAAAACCGCTTGGGAAAGCCCTTCATCTAAGGTAAAACGTTCCCGGCTATAATCCAAACTCAATCCAATCGCTTCCCACTGAGAGCGAATAAGTGTCGCATACTCTTCTTTCCAAGCCCAAGCAACTTTGAGATATTCTTCCCTTGTCATCGTGTAGCGACTTTTGCCTTGTTCTCGCAATAGTTGGTCGACTTTCGCTTGAGTCGCAATCCCCGCATGGTCCATGCCCGATAAATAGAGCATATCATATCCTTGCATCCGTTTTCGTCTCGCAATGATATCTTGTAAGGTGGTATCCCAGGTGTGACCTAAATGGAGTTTCCCTGTTACATTAGGGGGAGGAATCACAATCGTAAACGGCTTCTTCGATAAGTCGCCAGCGTTAAAAAAGCCTTGTTTAAGCCAAAATTGGTATTTTCCTTGTTCTACTTGATGGTGATCATATTTCGGTGCTAGAGGTTTCATTCAAACACTCTCCCTTCAATTTGGTGAAAACGACGATCGTAGTATGCTTTAATGATTTCTACCGTATCAATGGAATGAAGACTCGGCAGTTCGTCTTTTTTAAAATAAGCGAACGATTTTGACTCGTGATCGTGGACTGATAACTCGCCTGCTATTACTGTCCCGGTAAACGCGAACACAAGAATCCGTGCTTCATCTTTTTCTCTCCATCGTTGCATCGGATTATTGAAAATTCCGATAAATCGCTCTAACTGGACTTCGAGACCTGTTTCTTCAAACACTTCGCGAACGGCACAGTCTTGGATGCTTTCGTCTAACTCCATCAACCCTCCCGGGAGTCCCCATCTGGATGAATCAGACCGCTCTTGTAATAAGATTTCATCTTGATCATTGGTAATGACTACACAAGCTGCATTTAATAGAACATTGGCATCACCAACCATATTTCGTAGATATAAAATATATGGAATCTTTTCCATTCGTTCCCCTCCTAAAAAATAAAAAAACGTCCTAAAAAAGGACGATTTCAACCGTGGTACCACCTTATTTCCAAGCAGGTTGCTTGGCACTTGAATCCTTAACGCGGAAAACGAGTTTACTTACTTCTTTTCAGTAAACCTACTCCATGGCGACACATTCCAAATTTCTCAAGACTCGCACCAACCGTCTATTCTCTTTCAGAAAGGCTTGGAATGCCTCCACATCATTGTAGTTATCAGTATTTTATCAAAAGTTCGCGGTTCTGTAAAGTACATTCATGGTAGTTTTCTATAATCAAGATGCCTGCCCCTTGTTGGACTTCAAAAAAGGAAACAGAGAGGTGATCTGGAATACGATCGAGGATTTGTTCATAGACATGATAATGGGCGAATTCATTCCATTGATCGACTTCTTTAATCTGCTTTGCACGCTTTTGGCTAACCGTTAGAAACATGGCATCGCCAATAATAATCTTCCCAAATTTATTCAAACGACGGGACAACATGTCAATGGTTGGAATCAAATGGTCCATCGAAATAGAATGAAAGAAATAACTCGAAACAATCGCATCAAACGTTTGGTTCCCGAGAGCACTCGGTAGCCCTTGCATGAAATCATGCTCAATCAATGTCGCTTGGGGAAGTCGTACTTTCGCAATTTGTAACATCTTTTCTGAAAAATCAATCCCGGTTAACTGCATTTTCAGTGGATGGATTTGTTGGTACAGTTTTCCCGTTCCGATGCCGATATCTAAAATCGAGATGGGATAGAGATGAAAGGATTCGCTCAATTCCCTAGCCATTCCGTCTAAAACAAGTTGATACCCATCATAAGGAAAGACGTTTAAATGGTCGGCATTTTCCATGTCGACATCATACGTAGCTGCTAATCGATTCATGACTGCTTGAGACATTCTATCATTCCTTTAAATCGAATGGATTGTTTGTTCAACGATATTCCATACTTCTGGGACACCCATTTTCGTTATTGAAGAAAAAAGAACAATCTTTTGATCTTTAGGTAAAGCGAGCGACTCTTTGATTTCTTTCATTGCTTTTGCCCTTTGGTTGTTACTAAGTTTATCTGCTTTGGTACAGACAATGAGAATCGGGGTTTGCCGGCTTTGAAAATAGGCAAGCATTTGGCGATCATCTTGAGTGGGTTGATGCCTTAGATCTAAGAGTAAAATCGCTAACGCTAAAGGCTGATTGGTGAGTAAATACGTTTCCACGAGTTTTTGAAACTGAACTTTGACCTCGATGCTGACTTTTGCATACCCATAGCCGGGAACATCGACAAAGTAGAACGCTTGGTTAATTTGGTAAAAATTCAACAATCTTGTTTTCCCTGGGGTTTGCGAGACCCGTGCAAAGGACTTCCGATTGAGCATGGCGTTAATAAAGGATGATTTCCCAACATTACTCCGTCCTGCTAGTAAAAATTGGGGAAATCCATCTTGAGGAAACTGACTAGGATACGCGAAGCTTCCGACCAACTCCAGGGACGTGATTTTAAAAGGCTCAGACATAATCGCTCACCCGCAATACGACACATTTTAAGTAAAGACTTTCTTCGAATCCCAGTAAAGTGGGATGATCTTTTCCTTGGGTGCGAAATTCAATCATTTGAACCTGCTTTTTCGCATCAGCACTCGCATCTTGTAACATTTGTAAGAACAAAGCGGGAGTCATATAATGCGAACAAGAACAAGTAATCAAGTACCCGCCACTCGTTAGACACTTCATCGCTTGTAAATTAATCTCTTTATAACCCGCATATGCTTTAGCTAGTTGATCTTTATTCTTGGTAAACGCTGGGGGATCTAAAACAATCACGTCAAAGGATTGTCTTTGTTCTTGAAATAGCCGTAATTGCGAAAAAACATCTGCTTTTACCACTGTGATGGCCTCGAGGTGATTATGTTTGGCGTTTTTGACAATTTGATCACAAGCTTGCTGGCTCATTTCCACGAATGTCACATGCTTCGCTCCAAAGAAAGCCGCCTGTAATCCAAAGCCCCCAATATGAGCAAAACAGTCCAGAACGGATTTGTTTTTTACATAAGACTGAATGGCTAAGTGATTGGAGACTTGATCTAAAAACGTTCCCGTTTTTTGGCCTCCCAGCAAATTCACTTCAATTTCAAGTTGACCTTCATGAATCAAAACGCTAGCAGGAATCGATCCATAGAGGATTTGCGTTTGTTCATTCAACCCTTCTTTTTGTCTTAGAGCGATGTCACTTCGTTCTAAGATACCTTTCGGATGAAAGAGGTTTACTAATGAATTCACAATCCATGTTTTGATGGCTTCTAGCCCATAAGATGTAATCTGAATCACCAAATATTCCTGATATTTATCGATAATCAAACCAGGAATTCCATCTGCTTCTCCAAAAACCAGCCGGTAGGTTTCCAAGTACCCCAGAGCCTCTTTATATTGTTTTGCTCGGGCGATGCGCTCTTCAAACCAGGCTTGATTGATTTCTTCCTCTTGGGTTCGACTTAAAATCCGAACTGAAATCTTGGAAGAGGTGTTTAAAAACCCTTTTCCTAAAAAGAGCCCCTTCGATGAATATACATAGGCTAATTCGCCAGAAACGAGCGAGCCTTCAAAATGATGAATCTCGTTATTATAAACCCAAACATGACCATTCAAAATACGAAATTCTTCTTTTGGTTTCAAAAAAACGGATAACGGCATACACTCACCTTCTATCTGTGATTATATCACAAAAACCTACTCCGAACTCCCTTTGTTTTCAGCGGAATTTGAAAAAATAAGTTCGCAACGAGTAGCGGTTTTTAACCACTCAACATAGGGTTGAAACAGGGACTTCTCAATATGAACGGCGCGCTCCATCAATAAATCCACATCAAACCCTTTAATTAAAACGTCAGTAAAAAAACTAGCTAAGGAATCAATTCGGTTAAAAATACGAAAATACGATCCAATCAAGCGATTTCGATTGGCTGAAAACAACTTTTCTGGAATGGTGTTGATATCGATGGATTGAAGAATACTGGATAGTTCTTGAATCAGGGCATGGGGTACATTGGTTTCTAGATGGAAACGAATGTAGCCGTAATCCTCTTCAATTAAGACATAATATTCGAAGTTTTCATTCATCCATTGTTTTTGTAATAGTTTATGGTAAACATCCGATTGACGGCCAAAAAGCATTTCGATTAAAAAGTTAAGAGATATCTCTAACGCCGCTTTTTGAGTCGGATCTTGTAACCACTCTTGGGGAAGTTTCCATCCTAAATCAACATAAGGAATCGCGGTGTCTACGGAAATCACTTGTTTCGGAACCGCTATTTGCACCGTTTCTTGGTGAAGTAAGGGGGTGTACTCTAAGGGTTTTGGAATGTGATTTAAATAGGGATATCCACCCAGCATCGATTCCATCTCATCCAATTGGACATCCCCAACCACCAATAGCGTCATCGTGGATGGATGGTATCCAATCTCATAAGCAAGCTGTAAGTGAGCGGCATTGATTGCTTGAATCGATGCTTCTGTGCCGAGTGTCTCAAAACGAATTGGGTGGTTTTCATAAAGACTTCTCATGAACGTATAATACATTTGTTGGTCAGGATCATCTTGATACATTTGATGTTCCTGTAAAATGATTTGTTGTTCTTTATCGATGAGCGAATCTTCAAAAGTAGGAAAATATACCATCTCCAATAAATGGGTCAAAGGTTTTTCCAAATCATCGGTCGTGGAGAAAAAATAGACCGTCCGGTTACTTGCTGTATAGGCATTGACACTAGCATTGGCTTCACTAAATTTTCTCGTAATATCCCGGTCTGGAGATTCAAATAACATATGTTCTAAAAAATGATGAATTCCAAGCGGAAATTGCAAGACCTCTTTGGTGAAGTTATGTTGAAATTGGGTATGAATCGAACCAAATGGAACCATCAAGGAAACAGACTTTTTTCGAAAACCAGGCTTGGGAAGGATGACGACCTTCATCCCATTTGGGAGGCGAGTTTCATAGAGGACTTCATCGACATTACGATAACTCTTACTGATCATGTTCGTCCTCCGTTAATAAGTAAATGGTATCTAGTTTCAGTTTGTTCGCAACACGTTTGATTTCGTCTCGATGGATGACAAAAAGTTGTTCAAAAAAGGTTTGAATCGAATAAGGCTGATGAAAAATATGGCGATGGATAAAATGGCGATGCATTTGAGCTCCCGGCATATCCATCGCTCGTTGTTCTTGTTCGGCGAGATAATTTTTCGCTAACGCGATATCTTCATCACTGAAATCACCCGATTGGATCTTCGCTACGATTGCTTGGATGTTTTCCAAAGCCATTTGGGCTTTCGAAGGATCAATTCCCGCCATGATGGATATAAAACCCTTTCCGAGAAACAAGGAACTCTGTACATAATAGGCTAAATGGAGTTGCTCACGAATCACTTGAAACAAAAACGATTGATCGAAGTCCCCTAACATCACATTCAACACCCGCAAAGCAAGGGCATCTTCATCGTTGATATAGGTTTGGGTTCTATATCCTAGATATAGCCTCGATTGTTTGATTGGCAAGGTTTCTTTAATTTGTTGAACCTCGCTTCTATTTGACATTTCACGGTCGACCCATTGAAAGGACACATACGGTTTGGTTGGTTGAAACAACGTCTCAATCTTCGGAATCCACTGTTCGAGATCCTGGCTTCCAGAGAGATCGATTTCCACGAACGAATGATTGATGAGGTCGTTATAACATTGTTGCATCGATGCTTGAGAGACATGGTGAAGTGTTGCTAAAACACCCGATTCGGGAGTAGCATAAGACTCATTTTGAAACATATGCTCGCGAAATCGTTGAAACGAATACTCTAATTTATCATTGTAGACTGCTTGAAGGTTTTCTTTTAACAAGCGTCGTTCTTGCTCAATCGTTTTCTTAATGAGTCGGTTTTGAAACAAGCGAGGGCGAAAAATCATCGAATGAAGAAATGCCAATATTTGATCATAAAAGTTTGGTTCTTTTACAAAGCGCTGTTGTAAAAACGAGATCTGAAAGATGGTAATAGAGGTATTTCCAACCCGCGTAATATGAGCTTGGATATCACTTCCATATAACACATCACTTTGGTATTGAATCGCTTGTTTGCTTGGAAAATCCCGGGAACCAGAAAGTAATACTTGGGGTAGTAAAACTCGTTCATTGACTTGCTTTGGTTCAAAAGGTTGGATAAACCGAATCAGGATCGTGTTGGTTTTATAATGGGGGGTGGGTAAAAAATAAATGGGCTTTTGGTTAAGCAAGGAACTCCCTCGTTTCTATAAAAACCATGGTTTCGCACCATGGTTTTTGGAATCATTCGATTATTTTGCTAATTCAAGTGCGATTTTCATCATATTTGTAAATGCTGTTTGGCGTTCTTCAGCCGTAGTTACCTCATGGGTTACAAGCGAATCGGAAATCGTCAGGAGGCATGCGGCTTTCTTCCCTAACACCTTGGCATTATGAAACAGGGCAAAAGATTCCATTTCCACCGCAACACATCCGTATTCTTCAAACGCTTTTTTGAAAAAGTCTGGATCTTTACGATAAAACACATCTGAGGAATGAATTCGACCTTCTTTGAGAGGAATTTGTAGTTTCAAAGCTGCTTTCCGTAGTTTGTTATTGAGGCTAGTGTTGGATTTCATCACTTTTTTCGTGACGCCACCTTGAGCCTTTGCATAACTGGATTCACTCCAAGCTTCGGTAGTCAAAACTACATCATACAGTTTTAAATCGGGACTATAAGCGCCTGCAGAGCCGATCCGAATGATGTTTTCCACTCCATAAAACGCAAAGAGTTCATAAGAATAAATCCCGATGGATGGCATCCCCATTCCCGAACCCATGACCGAAATGGGTTTTCCTTTGTAGGTACCGGTATAAGCATACATGTTCCGTACTGTGTTCACCAGTTGAACATTTTCTAGAAAGGTTTCTGCGATGTATTTGGCCCGTAAAGGGTCTCCTGGCATTAACACTGTTTTAGCAATTTGTTTCACTTCCGCTTGAATATGAGGGGTAGGCATAGCATTAATCTCCTTTTTTTATGGGAATCAATTGATTGATTTTTTCTAATAATGTTGTGTCGTAACAAGTCATAAACTGGTAGTTTTGGTCCATTAAAGTCGCATGAAACTGAATCGACTTTTGATCATTTGCAATTTCGATTTTTTGAATCGTGAAGCCTTTTCCATAGGGTACTTTGATACTATCTTTCGGTGTAGCACTGAAGGCTCTTTGATTGAAGGCTTCCAAAAATAGCCATTGGTCAGTAAAAAAGAGGGCCGCGCGTTTTAAAAGAACGGTTTTCCCCACTCGATCGAGAAGCGGGATATATAGTTTCATTTGCGAGTATTTTTGTTCTAAATAGGTTTTTTGTTGTTTCATGACACGTTGGGTTTGTCGTTCCATTAAGAAGTCTTTCAAAAACGAATAGACAATCACCAGCACCATAATCGTCAATTGTAATTCGAAATTCCATCCATACACTAAAAAGAAAATCAAACCGACGATAACATAATAGGCTAGGAAGTTATAAATCAGCCGTTTCCATTGAAAGAAGCGAACCAAGGGAGCCGATAAGTCGATGATACGACGTTGAACATCATCCATTAATAGCCACTCCCGTGCTGTCCTTGGATAATTTGAACACCATTCGAAGTCCCAATACGAGTCGCTCCCGCCTCAACCATTTGATCGAAATCGGCTTTACTCCGAACTCCACCCGATGCTTTGATGGCTAACCCTCCTGCAGATTGTTTCATTAAAGCAACGTCTTCTACAGTTGCGCCCCCTGTTCCAAATCCGGTTGATGTTTTGACAAATGTCGCACCCGCTTTGAAACAAAGATTGGACACAGTTGCAATTTCCTCTTTCGTTAAATAACAAGTTTCAATAATCACCTTAACGGTTAGCCCATTCGCGGCTTTCACCACTTGACGAACCTCGTGTTCCACATAGTCATAATGCTTCATCTTTAACTCGCCAATGTTGATCACCATATCAATTTCTTGAGCGCCATTGGCAATCGCATTCAGCGTTTCAAACACTTTCGTCTCGGTCGTATTCGCCCCTAAAGGAAAGCCAATCACGGTGCATACCAAAACCGGACTTCCTGATAGTGCTTTCGCCGCATATTTGACATACGTGGGGTTAATACAAACACTTTTAAATTGATATTGTTTCGCTTCTTGGATTAATTGGTCAATTTCAGCAACCGTTCCGAATGCTTTTAAATACGTGTGATCGATATATTCATTGATGTTCATGGTGTTGCCTCCTTATTTTTGCGAGATAATCAAAGCCTTCCAAGTAAAACTTAATCATGGTTCCTACGGTTAGCGCATAAGCAAATGTGCCAAAGTAAACGGCACCAAACCCTCTTCCGGTGGTTAGACTTAAAATCAAAGCCAACGCAACCAATAAGGTCTCATTCAGCGTACGAGCAACATAAAGGCGTAGTTTTGTGACTTTACTAGTAAAAAACATTAATTCATCGTAAACCCCAGCCGGATAGGTCGATCGAATTAAGAAAGCACATCCCAGTGGCATCAGTAAAAGGGATAAGATAAACGGCACGATAATAGCCATTCCACTCGGATAGTATCCAGCTAAAACGACCAAATCCCATAAATCGATGAGTCCGGAGAAGATGAGAATCTGTCCAAACAAAATTAAGAAAATCCATTTGCGGGAGTAAATGGTCAGAAATAAAATAATCACACCTGTAATGAGGAAAGCCGATAAGCCTTTCGTCATGCCGGTCAAATCAGATACGATGACCGTCAGCGTATCCGCTGGACTAGCCCCAAGCGTTGTCCGAAATGTTAACACCACGGAGAAGGACAAAGCCGCCAATCCAAAGATGTATTTCAATGTGTTCAGTAAAGTAATCTGTCGTTTCATGTGTATCCTCCGTGAATTATGATTATATCATAACTAGCCTAAAAAAGCAATTTTTTCCAATGGAAAAGCCGATTTTCATCGGCTATTCAGACATTCTTTTTAATGTATGCTCACAACGTTCACAAAGACCATCGTGACGTGTTTCGACGACTTGCCAACAACGATCACAGGCTTCGCCATCGGCTTTCACGACATCGATGGTTAAGTCCCTTTCTCCATACTGACCGACGCCTTCTTGAATCGAACACTTCGAAACAATAAAGACACTTGCTAAGGAGATGGGGAGGGAATCCAGGTAGGATTTCATCGATGCGGAGGGATATAAGATGAGATGAGCGTTTAAACTTTTCCCGATGACTTTCTCACTACGAGCCATTTCCAAGGCTTTGTTCACTTCTTCACGAACACCTAAGAAACGCTCATATTTCGCGATTAAAGCTTGATTGACTTCGCCTCGTTTTGGCATGTCATGTAAGTAGATATCTGCTTTCTCTTGGTAAGGAAGCGTCCAGTAAGCTTCAGAAGTCGTGTGAGGTAAAATCGGATTGAGTAACCGGAGTAAGACGGACAAGATTTCATAAATGGTAGCTTGAATGGCTCTTCTTGCGGGGTGATCCGCATAATCGATGTAAAGAACATCTTTGGTAAAATCTAAGTAGAAGGAAGAAAGATAACTAACAAAATTATTGATGGTCCGATAAACGTCATCAAATTGATACCGATCATATGCATCTAAGACATCGTTAACCAAAGCTTGTGTTTGTGCGAGTAAGAACTGATCCATTTCCGAAAGTGCCACAGAATGGATTGGATGAAGGGAAGGATTATAATCAAATACATTGCCCAGTAAGAATTTTAATGTATTCCGAACCTTCCGATACGATTCCGCAACTTGATTTAATAACTCGTCACTAATCCGGACATCAGACTGGTAGGTAACCGATGCGACCCACATTCGGAAAATATCAGCACCTAAAGTTGAAGAAATTTTGTTGGGGTCAATGACATTGCCAAGCGATTTGGACATTTTACGTCCTTCACCATCTAAAACAAAGCCGTGGCTGACAATCGTTCTATAAGGGCTTTGATGCATCGTTGCGACACCCGTCGTGAGGGAGGAATTAAACCAGCCCCGGTATTGATCAGATCCTTCTAAGTATAAATCCGCAGGATAAGGAAGACCTCGGGAAATCATAGCCCCATGATGACTCGAACCAGAATCAAACCACACATCCATAATATCTTGTTCTTTGGTAAATAAGCCGTTGGGGCTTTCAGGATGGGTATATCCAAGTGGTAATAATTCTTTCGCTGATTTTTCAAACCAAATGTTCGATCCATGTTGTTCAAAGAGGTTAGCGACGTGTTCAATCAAAGTTAAATCCATAATCGGATTCATCGCTTCCGTATAAAAGATGGGAATGGGAACGCCCCAAACACGTTGTCTCGAAATACACCATGCTTCCCGATCTTTGACCATATTCGCTAACCGGATTTCGCCCCAAGAAGGAATCCATTTGACTTCTTTTACAGCTTGTAAAATATCTTCTTTTAATTTTTCAATCGACGCAAACCATTGCGGTGTTGCTCGGAAAATGACTGGTTTTTTCGTCCGCCAATCATGCGGGTAAGGATGGCGAATGGTCGATACTTTTAAAAGGGCTTGCTCTTCCGTTAACCAACGAATGACTTCTTTATTTGCATCTTCTACAAAGAGGCCTTCTAAACGGGATCCTGCCTCTTTCATCATACAACCTTTATCATCAACAGGACAGAAGACATCCAGCCCATATTTTTGACCGACGAGATAGTCTTCTTCCCCATGTCCAGGAGCAGTATGAACCAAACCAGAACCATCTTCGGTCGTTACATGGTCGCCGAGGATGACAGGAGATACACGATTGTACAGAGGATGACGATACGTCAACCCTTCTAATTCTTGACCATTTAAAGTAGATAATACAACGACATCTTGCCAGCCTAGCATCGCTGTTAAAGCTTCCAAGCGAGGCTTAGTGACCACATAGACTTGATCATTCACTTGGACTGCGACGTATTCAATCTCAGGCCCAACGGCGATGGCTAAATTTGCTGGGATCGTCCAGGGTGTTGTCGTCCAAATCACGAATCGACTGGTTTGAGGAAGCTTATTCCCTGTTTCCACAATCGGCATCGCCACATAAATCGAGGGACTACTCACTTCTTCGTATTCAATTTCTGCCTCTGCTAAAGCGGACTCCGAAGAAGGCGACCAATAGACTGGTTTTAATCCTTTATAGATTAACCCTTTTTCAACCATTTTTCCAAACACGCGGATTTGAGCTGCTTCGTATTCTTTGTGGAGGGTAATGTAAGGATTATGCCACTCCCCTAATACACCAAGACGACGGAATTGTCCTTTTTGGATTTCGACTTGTTCGAGCGCGAATTGGGCACACTTCTCCCGAAATTCTGCTGTACTCATGGTTTTGCGATTAATGGATTTATCTTTCGATAAAGCATTCTCAATCGGTAATCCATGGGTGTCCCACCCAGGAATATATGGCGCTTGGAACCCCGCCATATTTTTGTATCGGATTACAAAATCTTTTAACACTTTATTTAGTGCGGTACCCGCATGAATCGATCCATTTGCATAAGGGGGCCCATCATGCAAAACAAACATCGGTCGCGATGCGTTTTTGGCGATGACTTTGGCATACAAATCCAACTCTGTCCATTTTTTCTGAAACTCGACTTCACGAATCCCTAAGTTTCCTCGCATCGCAAATTCACTTTGAGGCATTAACAAGGTATCTTTGTAATTTTTCTTTTCCATATGACACACTCCTAAAAAAATAAAAAAACCGCCCTAAAAGGACGATTTTCACCGTGGTTCCACCTTATTTCCAGCCCAACTGGACTAGCACTTAAACTCCTTAACGCGGAAGACGGGATGGCTACTCGATTCACACATCCACTCCTGGGTGATGATTTCACTGGTATTTCCAAGCTTTCACCACCCGCTTGGTCTCTACAAAATACTGAAGTAAAAACCGTGTCCCAATCATCGTTTTGCATCATTATACTAAATAAAGGGCTAAAATACAAGTAAAAAAGTAGCGTTTTGCTTAAAAGTTACGTAAAAACATCAAGAGAAACTGAAGCAATAATAACCCGAGTAAGGGGCCTAAATCAAGCATACCAATAATCACTTTATTCCGAAAGAGGTTGAGATAAGGTCCGGTGATGGATTCAATCAGTTGTGCGATAGGAGAACTTCGAAGTGATGTCCAAGATAAGATAATGTTTGCGAAAATGAGATAGTAATAAATCGATACAACGAGAAAGCCTACGCGCAAGACGGCAACTAAAAATTCATTCATGGCTATTTCTTTGAACTAAACTCATTAATAAATTTTTGTAATACTGGACCTTGTAAATCTAGTTTTTGTGCCATGAGGTAAATCTTATCTTGGATTTTCACAATTTCCCCATCGCAAGCGTAAAGAACTCCTGTTAAAAATAACAACACTTCGTTTGCTTCGGTAATCAGACAATCGGTGAAATTAATCACAATCGGAATCCGATGCATGATCAATTCCGCGTAATCATAGATTTTCGTTGCATTCTGAATTTTCAAAAATTTAATATCTTCAAAAGTTAGAGAACTATTTTGAGGTGTTTCTTTGGATTTGAATAAGGCCATATTTTCCCTCTTTTCTTACAGTAAAATCCGCCCTAAACGGACATGAGTTGATCCCATATCATAGGCAATCGGATAGTCATTTGACATGCCCATGGATAGACTCTCACAAGGCGCATTCACGAGTTGAAGTGCTTGGATTTGAGTTTGGAGATCGAGCAATATTTGAAACTGGGAACGAATCACCGATTCCTCTTTCGTTTCTTCTGCCATCCCCATTAAACCAATTACTCTTATTGTAGCACATTCTTGTAAATCTTGAATCAACTTCACAACATCTTTCGGGTGAAGACCATATTTGGTTGTTTCTTCGGAGATATTGACTTCCACAAAACAAGGTAATGGATGGATGCGATAGCGCTCAATTTGTCGTGCCAAAGGTAAGGAATCTAGTGAATGTAAAACATCGATCTGATTAATCATCATTTTGACTTTATTGCTTTGTAAATGCCCAATGAAATGCCATGTGATGGATAAATCGGATAAATCATTCTGCTTTTTGAGTAAGTCTTGAACCTTATTTTCTCCAAAATGATGAACGCCATACCCAAATAAAGTTCTCATTTGTTGGCTATCAAAATACTTTGTCGCCGCTATCATGGTCGCCTTGGGCATGGATGTTAGCAGTTCTTTGATCCGTGTTTCATTCATGGTCTTTGACTCCTCCGTAAATAATAGGATAAAAATCCCGTCACTGTCATCATTAAAATAGCGAAAAACAATTCCACATCTGGAGTTAAATCAAATATCAAAAACAACGCAATGGACGTTCCCATCACGAGAAGATAAAGCCCAATCCAAATCCATCGTTTGGAGAATGATTTCATGAACTCACTTTCTTTCTTAATTCCATTAATCCGGTATACGTGCGATTCCCAAGTTTCAAAGGAGTAATTGAGATGTATCCTTCTTCAGCGGCCCATAGGTCGGTGTTTGGTAAGGTTTCATACGGTAAAAACTGGCGCTTGTTGATAAACTTGCCACTTTCTGTTTCGACATAGTAGTGATGCATCGGTCGAAATGCTAAATCGGTTATGACAATCCCTTTTGATTCTTGGTGTTTTTTGGTTAAGAAATTTACATTCAAAACATATTGCCGGCTCGGGAGATCATAGTGAAGGATATAATCCATCACTTCGCTAAAATACCGTTTGACCACTTCAAAATGACCAAAATCGGTGGAGAAAGCAATCGCTTTTGCTTTCCCTTTGATGGCTTCCATGGCCGCTCCAACGGTTCCTGAATAAATCGTATCAATCCCGATGTTTAACCCATTATTGACACCTGATATCACTAAATCTGGTTTTAATCCCAGTCCGAAAATACCAAAATGAACCGCATCTGCAGGGGTTCCTTCTACACTATACACCGTCTCGCTGTGTTGAATCACCTTGGATTCATACCAAAAAACGCGACTAACTGATGCCCCTGACATATGCTTTTCTGGCGCAACCAAGACGACATGTCCATAGGGTTGTAAAAGTTCGAATAACAGTTGAATTCCTTCGGCATTATAGCCGTCATCGTTCGTTAAAAGAATCGTTCTCATCGTGGTAATTTGATTCCATCTTTTAATTTAGGATTGCGTTTGTAGAGCACAAACTGATTACCAATCTCTTGTACGATAAGAAATCCTTGTTGCTCAAATTGAGCTTTGATTTCCTCCAATTCCAAAGGATTGGAGGGTAGTAATGTGATTTTCACTAACTCGTGTTTGATAAGATAGTCTCGAACATTCGCTAAAAAGATGGAATCAATGCCATCTTTCCCTACTTGAAAGATCGGTTTCATGGTTTGCGCTAGACTACGTAAGTGAGATTTTTGTTTTCCATTTAGTTCCATAATTATTCCTCTATTCTTCGTTTAAAAACGGATTAGGTTCAATGTAGAATCCGGATGGCAATAATTGATCATAGGGTGTAGTCTTAAACTGGTGAGCAGGATGAAAATCAGTGGTCAAAAGTTGTGCGCCAGATGCCCATGCTTGATCCACTTCAGATTGCTGAAAAACTAATTCTGAATCCATTCTCGTCCGGACAATCAACCCTTTGCTTACTAATGCTTGAATCGCTTCAACATTCGGTTGATTATGAATGACAAACGATGCATACACTTGTTCACTATCTGTAGAATAGACACTTGGAAACAAAGTCTTCGTTTGTAAAGTGGGATCACTCTCAGCGTAAGCTGTAGCTAAAGATCCTGCATGTAATACAACAATGACTTTTCCGAGCATGCTTTGAAGGGTCGGCCAACCACCATCCCTCAAGGCTTCTTGCATAGTGGCTTTTCCTTGAATGACATCACGAGGTTGAAACAAGGAATCCCCAAATACCTCTTGGGCTAAGGTTTCTAACAACGCGAGATGATCCAAGGTTAACCGTTCCAATGTAGGATCGAGCATTTCCCAGTCTGATTTTAACTCCAACAAGATCACGATTGGGATGTGGTTGGGGTTATGTTGCGACCACAGGGCGATTTCTTCGAACCCTAGGGCTAACAAAGGCATCGTCGAAGAGTTATCGACTAAAGGTACATGTGTCGTTTCAAATTGACCTTTTCGATAACGAACATCCAATTCGAAACTGCGAATCCCTGCCATAAGTTGATCGGTGATGGGAGGATTCGTATATTTTAAAGCATCTGCTTCCTGTTGATTTTCGAACAAAGCGATGAGAGCTTTTCCAATCGGAGAGCCGAATTTTTTATAACTATTATGGGATGCTATCATCCGAATCTCATTAAACAAGAGATTTTCTTCCTCTATATCGAACGAAACAAAGGTTTGTTCCTCGACACGAAGGGATCCATCGGCGTACAAACTTTGAATCTCAGCCATGTGAGCTTTTTGTAGAGTAACATCATTCCAACGGATGATATGAAAATAAAGGACAAGCCCAAAAAACAAAACCAAAAACGAAACCATACTGAGTAGAATCATCTTGCCAATTTTTAATAGACGTTTCATCGTTTCCTCGCGATTAAGTGACGTAATAGGGAAGCAAAATAGCTAAACTAATGGAGTAATATAAGGTCAAGGTAATAATATCAGAGATTGTCGTAATAAAAGGTCCTGACGCAACAGCAGGGTCGATTTTGAGGTGATTCATCACCAAGGGAATCAAAGCCCCGTTCACGGTAGAGACAATCAAGGCAACACAAATACTAGCTGAAGTTACCAAAGACGTCATCCATGCAATCAAATCAAGGGTGCCATACGAAATGAAGCGTGTTAGTAAGGTAATAATCATAATCATCAAAGCAATAAGGACTCCTTGCGTGATACCCGTAAACAACTCCCGAGTGATGTGTTGCTTGATGGCTTTTTTATTCAATTCTTGTTTGTTTTTTGTTAAATATCGAATCATAACAGCGAGACTTTGAGTTCCGGTATTCCCCGACATATCTAAGATAAGGGGGAGATAAATCGCGAGGCTAGCCGCCAAGGTCATCGCTCCAACACTACCCGTTAGTTGATGTTCAAACAACCCTAAAATGAGCGATGTCAAAAGACTTAATCCAAGTAGAATCGCTAACCAAGGGAGTCGATTTTTGACGTTTTTGATAATATTGTCCGATTTTAATGCCTCGTCATCTGCGACTAAAGCCGCAAACTTCCGATAGTCTTCGGATTTCGCTTCGGCGATAACATCCAGTAAATCATCATGAGTAGCTATCCCGATTAAATGATTGTCCGCATCGACAATCGCAATCGATGAGAGACCATATTCGGTTAATAACTGCGCGGCACTTTCTTTGTCGTCGGTCGCTTGCACACTTACCAACCGATTTTCCATGATATCGCCGATGGTTTCACTAGCTCTTGCGATAATCAACTGTTTGAGTTTCAAGTAGCCGACAACATGCTTTTTCTCGAGGACATATAAAATCGATATATAATCGGTTTCAGCGGCGACGGTTGTGACTTTTTTCATTGCTTCTTTGACCGTCATCGACTTCGATAACTCAATAAACGAGTTTGACATCACCGATCCAATTTCATGGTCTTGATAACTCCAATATTTCTTTAGTTCAGCCCGTTTTTTCGGACTGAGAAGATTGACAAAATCCACATCAATCTCTTCGTCTTCAATGTAGCGCAGTAAATCTACGGCATCATCGGTTTCCATTTTATCAATAATTTGAACGGCAAATAACGCATCCATTTGTTGTAAAAGGGCAATTTGTTCTTCATTCATGTAATGCTCAAATACCCCAGCTACGAAAGAAACCGGCAAGCGTTTCATCAGTTGGATTTGTTCTGTTTCACTCTGTGTTTGAAATGCTTGCATTAAATCATAGGGATGGAATTCGTTTAATGCTTCAAATAAAGCCTGATCGGACTGCTCTTGTGTCAGGATAAGGGCAATTTGATCGACGAATTCCATTTCTTCAACGGGTATTCGTAGGTCTTTTTCTTGATCCATGATAAGCCCTCCTTTCACAACCACTCAACGAGCATGATGCTCGCTAAGCTAAAATAGATCATCAGGCTTATAATATCATTGACGGTTGTAATGAAGGGGCCCGAAGCTACAGCTGGGTCAACTTTAATCATTTTCATAAACAAAGGAATCGTCGCTCCAGCGAGCGTCGATACCACTAAGGCAACGAAAATCGAAACGCTAATAACCAATGCAAAGGGAAATACCGTAGTGAAAGATGATCCATCCATCATTCGCAAACCAACCACAACGAGAAATAAAAGAACACCAATAATCAGCCCATTCAAGAAGCCTGTAATCGTCTCTTTCAATAAGTGTTTCGATATTTCTTTCTGATCTACTAACTGGTTAGTGGCGAATAAACGAATGATAATCCCTAAACTTTGCGTCCCCGAATTACCCGCCATATTTAAAATCAACGGCATAAACAAAGCTAAAACCGGAATCGCAACTAAAACATCTTCAAAAACCGCAATAATCGAAGAAGTCAAAAGGTTGATAACCAATAAAATTGCTAACCAAGGCATCCGCTTTTTCACAGAATCCTTGACGGTTTCTCCTTCTTCTTCTAAGTTAACATCACTAATCCCTGCTAAGCGCGAATAGTCTTCATCGGACTCTTCATTTAGGATTTCTGCCATGTCGTCAAAGGAGACAACGCCAAGCATTTGCATGTCCTCATCGACAACCGGTAAAAGCATAAAATCATAATGTTGCATCTCTAAAAGTGCAGTTTCATTCCGTGTCAAAGGAGTAACGACTTTGACATTCACCGTCATCAAATCCTCGATGAGCGTCTCCGGTTTGTTTCCATGTGACATCATCTCTTTTAGCGATAATACCCCGATGAGCTTCCCTGCCTCAATCACGTAGGCATTGTTAATGAATTCTGTATGCGGGGCAACACGAACCAACTCTTTAATTGCTTGTTTCACCGTCATCGTTTTCTGAAGCGCCACAAACGTCGTATTCATAATCGATCCTACGACTTTGTCATCATAATCGAGTAAATTCAAAACCACATGACGTTTTGAAGTGGGGATTAAGGATAAATAGGTCATTTGTTTATGATGGTCTTCAAATGCTTGAATCATATCAACTAAATCATCCACTTCCATCGCATTCACAATCGATGGAATACTGGGAATGGGAAATAATTCCAAAATCGAAACGGCATCTGTGGCATCGAGTTGCGATAAAATATTCGCAAGCATCGGATCGGAGAGTAGTTGGGGAAGTTTGGACAGATGTGAAGATTCAAGCAGGAGAACCGTTTGAGCAAGCTCATAATCGTGATACTGATCGAGTAACTCGCGTTTCTCTTCCAGAGGGAGTTCCTGGTCAAACAGCTTTAATATCTCCGTTTGATAGGCAACTAATTCAGAAAATTCTTGATTCATTTCACTCACCTCCATCTTGAATATATTACCATAATTTCAAACTTCTCTCAACACAAAAAGAAAAGACTGGACGAATCCAGTCTGGTTATTTTTTGAATCGAGAATTGAGCCAAGAAGGAATCGCCAGGTTGTCTTGTTCACTTGGTGTCTCCACTTTGGGGTTCTTTTTTTCTTGTTCTTTTCGTAATTTTTCTTCTTTTTTAAGGTCCTTTTTAGACTTGGGATTGACATCCTCAAACATCGGTTTGAGAGTGGGTTGTTCAACAGGTTTAGGAACAGCCTGCGTCAAGGTTTGGTCTTTATAAAGAGGATCTTCACTAAATCCAGTCGCAATCACAGTCACGATGATTTCATCATCGAGGTCGGCGTTAATTGCTGAACCGTAAATGACATTGATTTCGGTCGTGGAGCTGTTCCGAATTTCTTCGATAATTTCCGTGATTTCATAAAGGGATGCGTTCGCATTCGAAGTGATATTAACAATCGCGTCGGTTGCGCCATTAATCGAGGTTTCTAATAAGGGGCTTCGAATCGCTGCTCGAGCGGCTTCAATCCCACGATTTTCACCACTAGCAATCCCAATCCCCATAAGGGCTGTGCCTTTGTCTTTCATGACGGTTTTCACATCCGCAAAGTCGACATTGACAACCCCAGGAACCGCAATGATTTCTGTAATCCCTTGGACCCCTTGGCGTAAGACATTATCCGCTTCCCGGAAAGCTTCTAAATAAGGGGTGTCTTTATCAACGATGTAGAGGAGTTTATCGTTCGGAATGACAATCAAGGTATCGACAAAAGGTTTTAACTCTTCTAAGCCTTGTAAGGCCACAGAAGCCCGTTTCCGGCCTTCAAAGCCAAACGGCTTGGTCACAATCCCAATCGTTAAAGAACCGAGTTCACGAGCAATCCGAGCAATAATAGGGGCTGCTCCAGTTCCTGTTCCTCCGCCCATTCCTGCGGTAATAAAGACCATGTCTGTCCCGCGTAAGACATCACGGATTTCTTCCTCAGACTCCATCGCCGCTTGTCTGCCAACTTCAGGTGAAGCGCCAGCGCCTAATCCACGGGTTAAGTTTTTGCCAAGTTGAAGACGGACATCCGCCTTCGATAG
>Ga0116204_1000527_pt1 | contig 21866 bp, 14 predicted proteins | sample LakKivwa52mmetaG_FD_94481 | JGI IMG/M metagenome (GOLD analysis project Ga0116204, IMG submission 94481) | Anoxic lake water microbial communities from Lake Kivu, Rwanda to study Microbial Dark Matter (Phase II) - Lake Kivu water 52m metaG | ecosystem: Environmental > Aquatic > Freshwater > Lake... | reverse complement strand
TCATGGTTGAAGATAGCCCGATGAAAAAGAGATAAGGGAATACTATCCGGGAGAGTTTAATGGCTATTAGTGAGGTCTCAGGTGCCAAGCCTGGATAGAGAGCTTTGACGATGAGAGGGGCAATGGCAATGCCAAGCATAGTCAATACACTCAGGGCAAATGTCAAGAGCGATAGCATATTAAGAGCAAAGCTGAGCTGTGCTTTTTGTCCGTGCTTGATGCCTTGTTCGTTGTAAATTGGAACAAAAGCAGCAGACAGGGCACCTTCTCCAAAGAGGCGTCGAAGCAGATTGGGAATGTTGTATGCAACGTTAAAGGCATCATTTAGGTAGCTAGCTCCAAAGAAAAATGCCATTACTTGATCTCGGATCAAGCCCAAAATCCTGCTCAATAGTACCGCGATGGACATGATGCTGATGTTCTTTGCTAATTTTCTTTGGGACATTATCTTAGCTTTTTTATGAGAAACTCTTTAGGATATGCTGGAAGAGGTTTATCAGTACTAAAGTACTATTCACGTGCCCATCGAGTTTACGCTTGTAATCTTCAATCAGTATCAATGTTTCGTGTACGCAACGTTCCAATTCTGGATTGTGCTTCAGATTCTCTTGCAAGCTTTGCACAAAGTCAATATTGATCACATATTCCGCGTTTTCTCTTGCCATCAGAAGATCAGAAATCACTACGGCAATATAGTTAAACACTTCATGTATGAGAGCCACAGGAAAGCCTTCTCTTACCTTGACAAATTCGTTATAAAAGACCAGCTCTTGTTTGGAGATGGCAAGTTCCAAAATTCTGAAGGCGATTTGCCGGGCTTGAGAGTTGCTCTCCTCTGCAATACGAATTGCTGTCTTCAGGTTACCTCCAGCAAGCATTGCGGCAATCTTGGCATTATGACTATCAAAATCAAATTTCTCAGATAGGATTTGCATTACTTGAGGACGGCTGAGGGGTTTGAAGTATACGCTTTGGCAACGAGAAACGACAGTTGGCAGCAGCGCAGAAACCTTTTCGGTGATGAGAATAATGATCGTTCTTTGGGGTGGTTCTTCGAGAGTTTTGAGAAAGGCATTGGTTGTTGAATTGTTCATATGCTCTGCGCCTTCGACAATGCAGATGCGGTAGTTTGCCTCATGGATACTTAGTTCCATGCGGTGTTGGAGCATCATAATGCTTTCTTTGCGGATCTCGGTAGCAGAGCTGAAGTAATAGTCTTTCCAAGGCGTATTGATTTTGTTGTGCATATACGCTTCATACTCCTTAGCAGAGGCACCCTCTTTGAATTCTCCGCTCAAACCAATCTTCATATTGGGAGTCGGAAAGATGTAGATAAAATCCTTGTGTTCAAAGCTAAGGAACTTGCGGCAAGATACACAAACGCCACATGGACGAAACTCTCCTGCGGAATAGCAATTTACAGCCATTCCAAAATATAGCGCAGAAACAAACTTGCCCACACCATCTCCACCATGAAAGAGATATGCTTGGGCAATACGATCGTTTTCTATCGCCTTTTGTAAAAGACCAATGGCATGGTCTTGACCGATGATCTGACGAAACATTAAACTATGCTGATCCTATTTGCTCCTGCTTCATCGGAAATGCTTTTGGCAAAAACCTTCTTGACATAAGGGCTGGTGAACTCGCTAGCTAAGATGTCATAGATCATTACATCGTGATGCTGACCGGCGATGTACACATAGTTTCTTCGCGTTCCTACGTATCTGAAGCCAACTTTTTCATAACACTTGATGGCTCGATGATTGTATGCTACTACCTCGAGAGTGATGTTGTTGAGATTGAGGACATTAAAGCCAAAGTCCAAAGCCAAGCTGGTTGCTTCAGCTCCAAAACCTCTGCTCCAGTAAGTCTTGTCTCCGATAAAAATCCCAAAGGTGGCGCGACGGTGTATTTCGTTGATATCATGTAAACCGCAATTACCTATTACCTTATTGGTCTGTGGTTCGATGATGGCAAAGATGGTTCCGCTTTTCATGAGTTCTTTGAGTACCTCTCGCTCTTTATCAATATCATACACGCCATGCGAAAACAGAACAAACTGTCCAATCTCAACGTCATTCACCCACTCAGTATATTTTTCCGTGTCATCAAGTGAGATGGGCGAAAGGTAGCACTTTTCTCCTACCAGCTTTCTAAAATACTTCATGGTTAGCTCCTTTGCAGATGGGTATGTCAACCCCTCATCCACTGTGCTTAGCATAATAGAAGCGCTTTATTTTGTCAAGCAAAAGATACAGTTTTTGGATATACCAGCTTTCCACACCAAAAATGATCCTATCCGAGCTCTGAGAATTCAAATGCGCATTTGCCAGTAGAAAAAGCTTGCAAGAAAGCATAGGTTCAAAAATAGGTGTTCTGTGGAGGTAGGATGAGTTATGTCGTTTTAGCTAGAAAGTACAGACCCCAAAATTTCTTGGAGTTGTACGCACAAGATCATGTGACCACGATCATCAAGAATGCATTGGAATCAAATAGGATAGCCCATGCCTATTTGTTTTCCGGTCCTCGTGGAGTGGGGAAGACCTCACTGGCGAGGATATTGGCAAAGAGCCTAAATTGTGAGCAGGGTCCCACGATCAATCCCTGCAATGTTTGCTCAAATTGTAAAGAGATAACCTCCGGTACCGCATCGGATGTAATTGAAATTGACGGTGCTTCCAATACCGGTGTGGATGATATTCGTGAATTGCAACGCGAATTGCTCTATGCTCCCAGCCAATCAAAATATAAAATCTATATCATAGACGAAGTTCACATGCTGTCTAAAAGTGCATTCAATGCACTACTAAAAACTTTGGAAGAGCCTCCTGAAAATGTCATCTTCATCTTTGCCACCACAGAAGCACATAAGGTAATCCCCACCATTATCTCCAGATGTCAGCGCTTTGATTTCAAGCGTATTCCTATGGAAGCCATTGTCAAGAGATTGCAAGAAATCACCACTTGGGAAAAGATAACTATTGATAGCGAATCATTGTATCTCATTGCCAGAAAAGCTGATGGAGGTATGCGTGATGCTTTGTCATTGCTGGATCAGGTGTTATCCTATTGTTCTGGTGAAGTCTCAATCTCTAAGGTTCGGAGTATTTTTGGTGTCTTACCCAGCCAAACCTATCAAGCTCTTTTGGACAAGGTTATTGCCAAAGATAGCTCCGGTATTATCTCCCAATTGCATGCAATTATAGAAGAGGGCATTGACTTGGTGGAGTTCATTAACAATTTTATGGAATTTTGCCGCATCGTTTTACTTACCAAGATTGGGGCGATTACGCCCGAAATCAATCCTGATGAGCTAAGCATGTATCAAGAGTTAGCTCCCAAACTCAAGATCAATAGTTTAATGTATATTATGAGCATGCTCATCCAGACCCGAAATGAAATGCGCAGTAGCAGCAACCCTTTCCTGATCTTGGAAGTGGCGATGATCAAGCTGAGCAAGATGGATGAAATGGATGACCTAGAAGAGCTGATAGCCAAACTGGGCAAAGGACAATTCTCAAGCGCCACTGTGCTTTCTGATAAAACACTAAAACAGCAAACTCCTGCACCAAACCCTTCACCAGCAAAGGAAATACCAGTACCAGAACCAATTGTGCAAAACCTCGACGAGCATAGTCTCAAGGCAAATTGGCAGAGGATATCCACGCGTTTACGCAAGGAAAGCAGTATGGCGGGATTGGCTTTTGCCAATGCTACTCTATTATCAATAGAAAATAACAACATCAAGCTAAAAGCAGATTCTCAAACCAGCCATGGGATGCTCAAAAAGTTTGAGCCGAGCATCACAAAAACCATCAAGGAAATCTTTGCCAAAAGCGTTGTGATCGCTCTCGAAGAACCAGAAAGCATCCCCCAGACCCACAAACCGCAGAGAAACATCAACGAGATTTTGGAGGAGTTTCCCCAGATCAAAGAACTTGCTGAAACCCTGAACATGAGCATCAGCCCCCTCAGATAAGCCATGTTCATTATTTTTGGCATTGCTACGATCCTCTACGGGATATTTATGCTCTGGGTTTGCCTTGGGACCTTGCTGAGTAAAAACAAATCAGGCAAGAGATTGCAAGCTATATCTCTGATCATTGCAGCTCGCAATGAAGAGGAAAACCTCCCTTATCTACTCGATTCTTTGGTCAAAATGGATTATCCTCATGAAGAGTTTGAAATCATCATTGTCAATGATCACTCCACAGATAAGAGCAGTAGCATCCTTGCATCCGAAAAGCGTTTGGAAAATCTGATTGTATTGGAAAATGATACTTTGGAAAGTGCATACGTGGGCAAAAAAGCAGCACTGGCATTGGGGATCGCCGCTGCACGGCATGATATCTTGGTATTTACCGATGCCGATTGTCTGCCCCATCCCCAATGGCTACGATCAGTTTCTGACTTGTATGATGATGAATGCGATTGCCAATTGGGTTATACAATGATCAAGGAAGACCCGAATGCTACGATCTTTAGCATAAAGAACTTTGAACGCTGTATCTACTATGCTCTGGCAGCGGCAGGACTGTATTGGGGCAAACCATTTACTGCTTCAGCTTCAAACTTTAGCTATCGTAAGAGCCTCTTTGAAAGAGCAAAGGGTTTTGATGGGATTGGGCATATCCGCTCTGGAGACGATGACTTGCTGCTCATGAAGATGTTTCCTTTTATAAGAAATGCCGTTTTCAATTTCTCTGCACCAGCGATGATGATCTCCATCGAAAAGCACGGTAGAGCACAAAGATATGAATCCAATGTTCGTAAAGCATCAAAACTAAAATACTATCCATTGTGGCTAATGCTTACTGCGCTCTTTGTTTTTGGCTACTTCATCGCCTCCTACTTTACGCTGCCATTCATCAATGACCCTTTTATCCGCAACCTCTGGATATACAAAAGCGCAACAGAACTAGCCATGATGAGCGTAATCCTATTGCGCCTAAAGCTTTTTAAAATGATACTTTTCTATCCCCTAGCGTTAGTCTGGTATCCCATCAAATTTGTCTATTTTGGGATCAGAGGAACAGTGGGAAAGTACCGTTGGAAAGAGCTACATCTCGATTAGACGAGCCTCCACATATTCAACGGCATTGAGCTGAACGATCATCGCATCAAGCTCATCTGTTTTTCCATCGACTTCCAAAATTATCAAACCATCGTTTGCACAAAACTCCTTGGATACTTCGTGTAAACCCAATCTTACCTTGATGTTGCAACCAAACTCGGTGAGTACATTCTGTACCTTGACAGCTTCTGTACTACGGTGATCGATCTTGACTAAAATTACTTTGTATTTCATAATTCACCTCTGATGCAAGGCGATATGAGTATGGAATTATTGTCCAGTACTATTTTTTTTTAGTGCGGATTGGACTGCTTTCTTGCCACAACAGCGCAGGATGTAAAAAAAAGAAAATAGCCCACCAAGTCGGCTCTGCCAAGTAAGAGACCGACAGCCAAAAAGTTTGCGACTTGAACTCCAAAACACCCAGAGTAGCGGAGCTTTCCGAAGCTCCGTAAACGAAAACTAAGCAGGAGACATGTAGCCCTCCGTAAACTTAACATCTTTTCAGCTAACCAAAATGGCTACAGGACTCATGCGACAATGTAGAGTAGTTTGCTCTTTCTGCATGAAGTGTAGCTTACCCTTTCCGCATGAGTCCTTTGCGCCAGACAATAGGGGTGTCTATAATCGCTTTGCATTGGCGCAAATGACTCCTGCTGATGTTGCGTAGCATCGGAATGCTACGGTACAAGGGTAGCTCTGTAAACGCACAAAAAAACTTTCTAACTGCCTTTTTCCACTCTTCTCTTCCCGCAATCAGCTACCCATCATGAATTTGAGATCTCTGGTATCACTCTGGTTTAAATGATCCATCTCATACCTGTTATCTATTAGCAATGCAGGATATCTCCGTCAAGGAGTGTGATGTAGATTGAAAGTGAGAATAACAAAAAAATGGGGCAAACCGAAGTTCACCCCATTTATCATCAGTTTGTGAGGGTTATTTCATGAGTAGCATTTTTCTTGTATCAGAATAGCCATTGGCTTTGAGCTGGTAGAAATACAATCCGGAGCTGCTGTTTCTTCCACTATCGTCCTTTCCATCCCATACGATATGGTGATGACCTGCACCGAGGCTACCATTTTGCAGAGTACGAACCACCTGTCCTTTCATATTGAAAACTCTCAAAGAGGCGTTACCGCTGTTTTTGAGGTTGAAGGAAATAGTGGTTGTGGGATTGAAGGGATTGGGATAGTTTTGGCTAAGCGCAAAGGGAATGGAACTGATAAGGTCTGAATCACTTACATATGCATCAGGAGCCATGGTGGTAAATTTTACTGCTAATCCCGCTTGAAGAGTTGTAGCTGTAGGCGGATATACATTTGAATAGGTATAAGTGAGACCTTTCATTTGGGTGTGGTCTTCGATACCAACTGTGCAGTAGTTTGTCGTTATCCCTGGGTTATCAACAGTATGGTATTGGATTACAATATCGCCATCTCTTCCTTGTTGTGGGTAGAGGATGATCTGGAACTTTTCCAAAGAGGCGTTTTCCATCGCTTCTATGGTAAATTGGTTGTAAGCATCGTTCCATTCAACGATATAGCGATTGTTGGCAGCGTCGTGCCAATAGCTGATCCGCATATCGTTGAAGATACCTACACCTTCTGGAGTAGTGCCGGTTTTCATTCCTTTGAGGTCATCCCAATAGCCAGCAATCATTGCCTTGGGACCAAGAGCAGCAGGGATATAGTGATTGAAGAAATCAAACATCCATGTCTGCCCAAAGGACAGCCAGCCATTTGAACAAATGGTGATCTGATTGTAGTCTTGTCCATAAAACCGGAAGGTGAAGGGCAGATTTACAGTACGGGAGCCATCATCCACTACGAGGTAAACTTCTCCTTGTCCGCCTTCGCTGGGATCAATCGGAATCCATTGATAGGTGGGGTGTTGGGGATGGGCTGTATCAAAGCTATCATAGGCAAAGTAGCCATATTCACAAGGGCCTGTAGGGTCTGTAGTAGTGGGGTTTCCAGCAACCACGGAATAAAAAGTCTTGATCGAATAGTTCTGATTGTCGCTTATGGTAAATTTGAGCGGGATGTTTCTGCCATTGTATGTATCGGCTTGTATGTTTATGTGGGTATTCACGGTCTTGGTTTCACCTGCTTCAAAACTGCCAATATTGACAGTGGGCGTAGATACTATTGCCGCATTGGTAAGCGAATAGATATGTATTTGAGCATTGCTGAGATTGGTATTGCCGATGTTTTTGATTTGGAAGGAGATGGGATTATTTTGACCCAAAGGCAGATTGCCACTATGGCTCAGGATCAAAAATTCTGCGCCACCAGCGGTGATCTGGAAAAAGTGTTCCACGGTACCGATCATCAGCTTGAAGGTAAGTACCTTACGGGGCAGGACGGTGGCAGAGGGTGTGATACTGAAAGTGATGTCTGTTGATGCACCTGCTGCCAGGCTGTTGATGTTTTGATTGGGATTTGAGATGCTAACTAGTTCTGCTTCGGTGCACTGGAGGTTTAGTGCAAGGTTGCTTGCTGTGCTACTGGCATAGTTTTTGAGGCTGAGCGTCATATTGTAGCTTTGATTAGCACTTACTCTGGTATCGGTAAGTGAATTGCCCATTATGCCAACGCCAGCTGTCTGAGTTGGAGTCATTGTTACTACTAGGGGTACAAAGTTTTCCCTACTGATTGTCAGAATTAAGTCTCCACTTTGTTCTGGGTTTATGGGTAAGATGGCATAACCATTTTGAACAGTGGTAAAAGAGTAATCGGCATTGTTTTTGGTACCAGTGACGATGGCTCCATTGAGGTTATTGGCATTGATGCGAATATGCGAGGCAGAAGGGGCATAGCTGGTTCCACCTTGGATGACATTTTGGGATATGGTATTTGGAATAAGAATCCACATATTCATGGATGGGTCCGAAAGCGGGTTGTAAACTCTATAGTAAAATTCTGCATGCGAGCCGGGCTGTTGGAAGGTTGGGAAGTTTTTGTAAAGCTCCACCTTGCCCAAGAGCACAGAAGCTCCAAAAATCCGCCCATGGAAATCGTGGATATAGCGCATCATACCGGTAGAGATGGAATTGTTGAATCTGGTCTTGGTATGCAAATCGGATGGACCTACAAAGGCTACACAACCTGCTGGAGCAGATGGAGTACCCATCCTCATCCACTTCTCACCAAAATTTGGGTTTACAGAATTGGCAAAGTCTCCCGTATTACATACGATGGAATAGACTATTGGCAGCTTAGGTCCATTGTAAGTATTGGCAAGATCAGGAATGTGGAAGTAAGGATAATGCCAACCGTTGGCATCGCCCCAGCCACGATACATGAGAATTTGTGCTCCTTGGCTTATGGATGATTGGATTGCTGAAGTGCCCGGATAGGTGGGTGGATAAAATACAGTATCTATTGCCGCATATCCATATTCGAGCATCCGTTCACGCACAGAGCGGGACATCTGTACCGGTGTTGATGGTCTAAGGTTTCCCTCTGCCCAGTTTCCAGCCACAAAAAGTCCCTTTCTCATCCATGTTGTATCGCTCATGAAGGGAGCTCTTTCGTAGTTGATGGACTTGTTGGTAATGGTGAGAAACTCGTTCAAATCTGAGAATGAGAATCTGCCGGAAATCATTTCGGGTAAGTAATCATTACCGGTAATCATGGTATAGTGATTATCGTCGGCATTGTTTTCGCCGGTGTCCGGAGAAGGATGCATATTGGTGGGAATAGCGAAAGTGCCGTTTACGTCTCCCAAAAGGAGCAGATAATCACATTGGTATTGGTTGTAGTGATTGGCGACAAAGTCCTTGATCTGATTGACTGTGGTGCCTATGTTTTGACGGTTCTCCACATATACAGTGAATCCTTTGGAGCGTTTCCACTTCACAAAATCCGTGATATAGTTGTTCAAGGTGTTGTGGCTGATGATCAGCATCTTGGGTCTGGCATAGGGAAGGTTTCTTAAATAAGACGTATCATAATTGTCTGCCAAGACTTTATATGATTCAACAAAAGCAGCGGAGACCTCGGAGGGAATGGGGACAGGATTGGAGTAATCAATAGTATATTGAATGTCCCGTAGGGTTTTGATCATATTGTTTTCATGTTTGATAGAGCGGATGCGAACTGTATGTCCTGTCATCTCTCTAAAGTGAATGACATCGCTTAAGAGGACATCTGTACTGCTTCTTTGTTGCTCCGTGTAAAGCAAAGTACCTCTTTGATCATATACGTTCCAGATCATGCTTTCGACATTGATGGTAGCCGTCTCAAAAGGCATGGCATAGGTACGTGAGATCATAGTTTCGGGTACATCTGTATCATCTTGGGGAACATAGGGTGCGAGTGGGTCTATTCCCAGGTTTTCAATTCTGACCGATATGGCAGAGGAGTATGTAGTGGTGTTTTCAACCGGTGCAGCGGCGATCACTGCAAACGATATCAGCATCAGGATAAGTATGATATACTTCAATTTAGGATCCTCCCTGTGTAATCTGCTTTCATTGTATGCAAAAAGCATTCCCATAGCTGGGGTTTTACTATTGATCTTGATTGCCACCCCATTGAGGATTGCACTATAGCATCGCCTTTCAAGCTGAGTAGCGACACTATCTTTTTGTCAGCTTCACGGGAAAAGACTTGACAGCAGAGTATAAATCAACTTCTTGAATCAAAGATGCTTATACTATGAGCAAATCTAAGACTATGAGGATAATGAATTGAAAATAATATGGATAGCCTGTTTTGCCCTATGTACCTTGATCTTAGTATCCTGTGGCACGAATACAAAAATTGACAGTGAAGATGAGGTATCCATTGCTTTTGGAACGGACGCTACCTTCGATATTGCTACGTGGAACCTGAAGGAATTTCCTTATCAAGGCATAACCACGATTGATCAGCTTGCCCGCCTGATCCCCATGCTAAAGCTGGAAGTGATTGCCTTTCAGGAAATTCATAGTGTGGCAGATTTTATGCAATTGGCAGAGATGTTGCCAAACTACAGTGCCTATGTTTCTGATGCCACCGCTAGCTATCGTTTGGCATATCTTTATGATCATAGGACAGTAAACGTTAACGATGCCTATGCCATTTATACAGGTATGTCAACTCCGTTTCCGAGGCCTCCTTATGTAATGGATTTGAGCTGGAATGGCAACCGTATGTATATCATCAACAATCACTTAAAGGCTTATGGTGATAATGTCATAGATTTTCAAGACCCAAATGATGAGGAGATGCGCCGTTTGCGAGCATGCCAACTTCTGGATGAGTATGTGGAGCAGAATCTTTCCAATGAAAGAGTGATAGTTTTGGGAGATATGAACGATGAAATCCAAGAACCTCCCGCATACAACGTTTTTACACCCTTTCTCGATAAGCCGGAGGAGTATCTCTTTACTACTATGGGCATAGCTCAAAATATCACCTACCAAAACTCCTCCTATCCCTCCTATCCCTCCATGATCGATCATATCCTCATCTCTGATGAGCTTTTTACTGCTTTTAGCGGAGCTGCCTCCTATTCCAAACCCATTCTCATCGAGAATGCAATGGGTTCGTGGAGCAGCTATTCTGCTCTGGTCTCAGACCATAGACCCGTAGGGGCAAGATTCATCTTTACTTCTCAATAAGGATTTGCCTTGCCAAAGTTCAAGCTCTTGTGTTTACTCATCCTTTGCTTTTGTTGCCAACTAAGTTTACAAGCCCAAAATCGCAGTGTAGCGGAATGGGAACCCATGCGTGGAGTTTTGATCCGTCATCCGTTTGGAATACAGGTAGAGCTGATCCGAGCAATGGCATATCAGGATACGGTTTACATTTTGGTCAATAACGCAAATGCCCAAAACCAAGCCACTAATACACTTACCGCTGGTAATGTGTCTATGGGGCACATCAAGTTTATTACAGCAAGTACAAATTCGCATTGGACAAGGGATTGGGGACCACAGTTTGTCTTTGTCAATGATACAAGTCCAGCAATAGCCGATCCTATCTTTGATGGATATCCTTGGGTTCCGGGTTTCAGGTATCCCAGCCCTTATGATGACGACGATGCTGTAAATGCCATCTTGGCTCAGTTTTTTGGCTATCAACACCTACCTTTGGGAGTGTACCTCACCGGAGGTAACTTTATGTGTGATGGCTTTTCGCAAGCCTTCTCAACTGCTCAAATGCTCAGCGAAAACATGGGGACGGTGTCTTCTGATCAGTTTTTGGATGTTTTAGAAAATCAAATGGGTATAGATGATTATGTCTTTACCATCAATCCGGAGTATTATGGGATTCAACACATAGATTGTTGGGCAAAACTCTTGGATGAAGAAACAGTACTGGTCAAAGAACTACCCGCTTCGCATCCTGAATATGATAGAGCTGAACAGATCGCTGCTCTGTTTACTACCCAGAACAATCATTTTGGACAACCATATCGGGTGATCCGCATATTTTGTGGCTTGTATTCTGGCAATAATGCCGCTGCTTATACCAATTCGCTGATCTTGAACAAACGCGTCTATGTGCCGATTTTTGGAATAGATAGCGATGCGATTGCTCTACAAACCTATCGGGAAGCTATGCCAGGATACGAAGTATTGGGCTTTAGCGGTTCTTGGTATCATTACGATGCCCTCCATTGTAGGACGATGGGGATTGCGGATAGAGAGATGCTACGGATTGTGCATCAACCCTTTCCGGCAAATACGGTAATCCCAAGCTCACCCTTGAGCTTAAATGCAAAAATCAAATCCTATGGCAATCATGTTTTTTTGACCGGATATCCCAAGCTGTGGTACAAATTTGGTAATTCAGATACATGGCAAAGCCAAGAACTACTATCTACAACAGATCCGGATGTTTATCATGCTGAGGTTGATATCGCAAATCAGGACACAGAATTTGAGTACTACTTTCAAGTGATCGACAGTAGCGGAAGAGAAATGTTCAAACCGTTGATGGCACCGGCAAAGACTTATAGCGTAATGCTTTCCGCTACATCTGCCATTCATGATTTAGCAGATTTAAACAGCGGTTTTAAGCTCTATCCCAACCCAACTGCAAATAGCCTCAATATCAAGCTGAACCAAGAAGCCAAACAGGATCTGGAGCTTTGTCTTTACAACCTCAAAGGACAGCTTCTTATCAAGCAAAAACTGCCCCCGGGTTCTGCTATTAAGACTATATCAACTGAAAATTTACCAACGGGAGTATATCTCCTGAGGCTTAGTGGAACAAAGTCATCTTTGCGGCGGAAGATTTGCATAGTTAAGTAGGATAGCTTGCTTTGAAAGCGGCGATAGCTTAGTATTGAAGCCCTTCGTAAACTCATATCGTTACAGCAAAGCCAAAGGGGCTTCAGTACTCATGCGAACTTGATAACTCTAGCTATTCGTAGCAGGTAAACCGAGATCGTAGCATCGGAATATTGCGGTACAGGGAAGGTAGCTCCGTAAACGTAAATTAAGTGATCCCCAATAGCAATACCGTATTGCCCCCCTGAAATCGGTAAAAAAATCAGAGCTGAGGTAATGTGAGTTTGGTATATGAACAAAAGCCAATTTTTTTAGACAAGCCGCGCGAAGCAGCTCAGAACTTACCAACGGCAAAGAAATGGTCAATTTGTGGGATTTTTGCTTGCATAGCAGCTTTGAGAGTACCATAATAGAGCATTTTTCCACCATCCAAGAAGATAATTTTATCTGCGATACGGTGTATGGAAGCCAGCTCGTGAGTTACAATTACTATGCTCATCCCCAATTGGTGTTTTAGGTCGAGGATCAGTTCATCCAGAGCTGCAGAAGTAAGAGGATCCAAGCCCGCTGAGGGTTCATCGCAAAAGAGGATTTTGGGATCGAGTGCAATGGCTCTTGCCAATGCTGCACGTTTCTTCATACCTCCGGAAAGTTCTGAGGGCAGGAGGTGAACGGCATGGCTCAGTTTTACCAAATCCAGCTTGACTTTGATCATCCTATCTCTTATGGCATGAGGAAGTTTGGTATGTTGTTCAAGCGGAATGGAGACATTTTCATAGATGGAAAGGGAATTGAGCAGAGCACCATTTTGAAAGAGCATACCAATCTGTTTGAGTACTATCCCAAACTCATCCTCTTCCAGACCCAATACCTCTTGTCCCCAAAACTTTACAGAGCCGGAATATGGTTCATATAGCCTCAGAATGTTTTTGAGCAAAGTAGTCTTTCCACAACCGCTACCACCCAAGATAACCGTGATTTCATTGGCTTGGATATCTACGTTGATGCCATCGAGGATGGTTTTTTCACCATACTTGGCAATAAGATTGTGGATTGAGATGATTGGTTCTGTGTTTTCCATCATAAATATAAAAGGCTAAAGACAGCGTCAAAAACAATCACGGCAAAGATGGATGCCACCACGGAGGCGGTGGTAGCTTTGCCCACGCCCTCTGCTCCACCCTTGACCTGAAAACCAAAATACGAACCAATAATCACGATTACCCAAGCAAAGAAAGTGCTCTTCCCAAAGCTCACTATCAAATCCTTGAGGGTTATGATTTCTATTGTCCTATTTACAAAAACGTCTATGCTAAGATCGAGATAGCTCAAGGCGACGAGGGCTCCACCCAATTCTCCGACGAGGATGGAAAATGCTACCAAAACCGGCATGACCAAGCTGATGGCATGAAATTTTGGTACGATTACATAGCGTATTGGATTGATAGCCATCATTTTAAGTGCATCAATCTCTTCTGTCACTTGCATGGTGGCTATCTCGGATGCGATTGCTGAACCGCTTCTGCCTGCCACGATGATTGCCGTGAGCATGGGTCCCATTTCCCTTACCATGGTTACAGCCAAGAGGTCTGCAATAAACACATTAGCGCCAAAATTGCGTAGCTGAACTGCGGATTGCAGTGCCAAGATAAAGCCTATGATAAAGGATAGCAAAGCTACGATGGGCAAAGCGTTTACGCCAAGTAGTACGCCTTGTTGATAGAGCGAGCCTTTGCGCTGTCCCTTGTGTCTTACCAAGCCAACAAAAGACCAGAAATAGATGTCCGCAGCCAAAACCAGAGCTTCCTTGAGATTGCTAAACCCTGTATAGCAAGCACCGCCAAGCGCTACCAAGAATCCATCTTTAAGTGGTGGATGGCTACTTTTTAACTTTAGTGAAGTAAAGGTCTCCAACATGGGTTTGAGGTTTTCCGGCACTCCACTCAACATCGTAATCCCGCTTTGGGTCTGCAATTGAGCTTGGATTTCATCCAATAATGCTACACCGGAACTATCCATTTTGCTCACTTGGGCGATGTCGATCATTACTGGATGCTCTTTCTTGAGCATCGGTTCGATTTGGGAGAGAAGGTTCGGAACCGTGCTTTGCACTAGTTCCCCCGAAAGAAAGAGCGTGTTATTAACGATCTTAAAGCTATTCATATCAATAGAACACAGACATTCTGAGGACTGTATTGTAATCGTATTGGATATAATTTTTGATCACTTTATCATACTTAATGTCAGCCTTTAGCTCCAAAGACACATTGCGTAGCAAGCGAATGTTGATTTTGTTTTCGTTTACAAACTTGGGGTCACTATCGGCAGTCTCCATGGGGAAGAGAACATCAAAGGTTGAGGATATGCTGATGTGATTGAGCAAGTTAAATGCCGAGAGGATCACCGTGCTTTCGAATCCTCTTGCCACCTGGTCGCTTTCTTCTTTGTAGAGGTCATAAATAGTGCCATCGATGGAGTGGTTTTCTTTTTGCAGGGTATAGGATGCTTGGCGGTAGTCCTGCTGCCATCCATAACCTCCTCTGAGGCTTATGGACACATTGGGACTAATTGCAAGTCTATATATCACGCCTGTTCCTTCTCTCATTTGAAGGGGGTAAAAGGCTTTCTTGGTCATGAGTTCGGATTGGCTGGGAAGATCTGTCGTATCGCCGATAGCGTTGATGAGCAGGATGTTACGATCAGTCTTGAAAAAAGTGGTTTCATCAAAGAAGTGTGTATTTAGGTCTGCTCTGCCATACAAGCCGAGGTTTTTGAAGAATCTGTTGTCTTCAAAAGGTAATAAAAGTAGGGTATTGCGGATTTTGTAATCATCTGGATTGATCTTGAAATCAGTGCCGGTTTCGATGTTCATACCAAGGTCATAGAGGGAGCGCATGTTGTAATGAAACTTGTGGAGGTGATACTCAACTTTGTTGTCAAACTGACCAGATAGTTTGAATGAGCGTGTAGGTTCATCTTTGTTGACGGAGTTATTGGAGGTGAGAACAATGTTTGTGTGCACGGCTCCGCGATGCGTTAAACGGATATTTTTGAAAAGCTCATCATCCCCCAAGACACCTGCTCCCAAGAGGATAGTGCGCTCTCCCTGAGGATCTACTACAATCGTGAAGGTCTTGCTTTTGCCTTCACTTACCTCCACTGTGGCAAAATCGCGGTAGTCATTCCAACCCCCACCCTGAAGTTTTACGAGGTAATTGCCGGGGTTTAATAGCCAGATTTTGTTTTCCTGCCCGATTTCTTCTTCACCACGGCTAAAGCCTTGAGAGTAGTGCGTAAAGCCTTCATCTTCGGCATTCTTGAGATATAGGTCAAAGCTGAGCCGTACCATGCTCCGCGTTTCATCAATTACGGATATGGTCAATTCACCCCACGAGGGATTGATCACAGACCTGATACCGGAGACTATCTCAACGGGGATTTGCACTTCATAGTTGTCATCCAGCACAGCTTTATACTTACCAGGTTTTAGCTTGATTGCCTCGTTGAACAAGCCCACATATCTGTCTGTAATGGTATCCATTTCGTCCATTGCATAGATATTGTATTGCATTTCACTTGTTATATTTTGGATCATGGGCACCATCAGTTCTCCATACTGAAGTTCTGAAGTGTTTTCTTCCATTCTCTGCTGGATGATCTGAGTGGCTTCTACGAGTGTCTTTTGCGGAGCTTTGTAAACAGTCTTGTCAGATAGATATTCAATGCTCTTGGCGGCAAAGACATCTGTTTCTTTCATGATAAGCTCGTTGAAAGACTGAACCAGATAGACGATTGAAGGGTCTCTGAGCAGCTTGGTACTTTCGTTTTGGTAGCTGAGCATCACCTTGTCTGTGCCGCTTTCCCGCAGGAAAAATTCCATCCTGAGGTAGGCTTTTGGAACCACGTCTTCGATCATCTCGATATTGAGGATACTGGTCTCGAGTGTATAATCCGGAGTAATCTCTCCCAAGTCCCGATCCACCCTTTGAAAGATATTGTATGCCTTAAATCTTTGCACCATTAGATTTGGGATGGCATCATATAGCCTGTTTGCCCAGAGTTCATTGGGCAGATATTTTATCTTGGAAAAGTGTTCTTTGACCACTAACTGATTGCGGCTATAGGTTTTGGGGATAGAGGTATCGGTGATTTCGAGTGTTTTGGGAAATGGTTTATTCAAGATCAAGCTATTGTTTTCCGTATTCTTTTGATAGTCAAGGATATAATAGTTTGAGACCTGCCTGGGAGCCTTGGAAAGACAACCACCAACAGCCAAAATGATGAATATCATAAGTATCAATGAGACAAAGTGATAGATTTTATTACGCATCATAAACTCCTAATAACCTCGAATGAGTATTGAGGGATCGTCCGAAATCTGTTTGGAAAACTCATTGAGATTTTCCGAGGCTTCACGCAAGGCTTCCAATGTTTCAATGATATTTGATCTGTTTCGGCTTACGGTACGATCGAGATTTGAGGCAAGGTTGCCTGTCTTCTTGACAGTAGTTTGAATCTCTTGCACCAAATTTTTGAGGTTTGCCTCCGCAAGTTGGGCAGAGAGGGTATTGATATTGATCATCAGAGAGTCCATTTGTGGGGAGCTGATGAGCTGGTTGATTCTTTCTAGGGAGCGGTTTAGGTTTCCAGATATCTCGGTGATCTGTTTTGTGGTTTCCAAGATCATGATATCACTGTGGCTACCAATGGCATTGAGATGGTATCTGGCATCTTGCATAAGGTAGTTGGTTTGGGAGTTTAGGTCTATGATGGTTTTGTTTAGATTGTTGCTCAGCAGGCTTACTTCTTTGGTCAAATCCTTGCTCAGCATAGCGATATTGGTAGTGGAAGCAGTAGCAAGGCTATCAATTCCTCTGGTTGTGCTGTCTGTAATGCGATCCATGTTTTTGGTGAGATTGTCTGTCACCTTATCGAGGTTTTGACTGGCGCTGTCCGAGATATTGGCAGCGTTTTCAGCAACGCGATTGAGGCTCACAAGGGTGGTAGAGATGTTGCCTCTGGTCTCTTCAAGTAAGAGGCTGGTCTGCTTGAGGATTTCGGCAATGTTTTTACGGTTTTCTTCATTTGTCATATCGCCAATGTTTGAAGCGATGAGATCGATCTTGTCTGCAATGGAAGAGGCTTTGTCTGTGATATCATCAAACATGGAAGAACCAGCTTTGATATAGGATTTTGGTTTGATGGTTTTTGCACTATTGGTGCCACCTCTGATTTCCACTGCTTTCAAGCCTGTAATACCCACGGGTACTAAGACTGCTTCTGCGTCTTCTTTGATGGGTGTACCTGCTTGGATGCTGATGGTAAGGATGATCTTGGAAACATCATCAGGAGAAATGCGAATCTCATCCACGCGTCCAATCTTGATACCTGAAAAGTTTACTCCACCTCCTACCTGCAAGCCAGCCACAGAGTAATCTGAAAACTCGATGTAATAGATATCTCGTTTTTGAACTAACCTACTACCTGCTACTGCTCCTATAAAGAGGATGATGAGCAAGGAGCCAATCGCCAAGAATATACCCAACCTCAATTTTTGCGCTTTGGAAACCATCTATTCTCCTCCTAAAGTTGGAGTTCTCCCGTTAAAAGTCTATTTTTCAGTTGCACTCTGCCACTTGCCTTGATATCTACATTCCCTTCACAGATGAGGTCTTGCCCAAACCACACATCACCCGTGATAGATAGCTTTTTACAGCCCATGAGGGAGGGAATTCCTTCAGTACAACGTTCTGAGAGTTGATCAATATCTTTGTAGTATTTATCATCGAGAACGACAAGGGGCACATTGGATAGCCCACGCTTGAGGACGATCTGGTATTTGTCATTCAATTCATAGGCATCAGACCAGATCGTGAGCAGGTCACTGGTCTTTTTTACTGGAGCAAATCTCTGCCTTGGTACCATTAATGCTTTGGAATTTGCAAAGACGCTAATGGCAGAGCCCATGGCTGTTTCAAGCTGATAGACAGGCGTATTTTCCACAGATTTTGGATTGATGATCAAGGGGAGCAATATTACTCCATCCCCCACGATCAGATGCCACTGCAGAGCCTTGAGGTCTATCCACAAGTTGTTTGTATTAAAGTATTTATAGATTTCGATATCTTGAAACTCAGCCAATTCTTGATCGGGGCACTGGGCGATTTCTCGGAGCCTTAGTACACCGTCCTTGTCCTCACAGAGATGTCCACCCTTTTTATCTGCTTCGCTGCGATTGCAGACTTCCATGATAAAGGGGATATTATGAGCTTGCATATAGGCGGGGATGGCAGTATCAACACTTGCACCCAGATTGTCTGAATTTGATACAAAGGCATAGCGATAGCCACCATCGATTAGCTTGTCCAGCAATCCTGAGGAGGAAATGGCAGTAAAGATATCACCATGACCGGGTGGGTTCCACATTGCTTCCCGATTTTGAGATTCAAAGACCTTGAAATTGTCCTGCCTGATACGGGGAAACTTGTTTTGGACAAAGCCCAGTGGCAAACCACCTTTCTTGAGGTCTGGATATCTATCCAAAAATCTATTAGTATCCTCGTCTGTGCTGTAGCTATTCATAAAGAGCAATTGGACATCATATCCGCTTTCTGCCCTGAGGGTAAGTATTTGCCTGACGATGATATCCAGAAAGGTCATATTGCCTTTGACGGGGAGCAGAGATTTTGCCTTGGACAAACCCATACTTGTACCCAAACCGCCATTGAGCTTGATTACCACAGTTTCTTTGAGCATCTCCTCCTTGCGATAGGAGGATAGATCATTGTAATCCACGAGATTAGAATCCTGTGGTGGAGCAATCTCAGAGCGTCCAATCTTGCCACTGCTGCCCTGAACTAAGAGCTCATAGTAAGCCTCAAAGGTACGGATTACGTTATCGGCAATACCTTCGGATTTCATCAGTTTTACAAATGCTGAGAGCATCAGACCTCCTAAACTTCAAAGTCTTGATTGGATTACTTTGTCTATCAGTTCATTATCTATATCGGTGGGGATTGTGATGATACCTTTTCCCGCTTGTCTTTCATTCCACTTTTTAGAGGTAGTAATGGCATTGGGATTACGAGCCCAATTCCTTCTTGCAACGCCACCCATGACGTCCCAAGAGAGGGCGGAACGGATGATCTCATCCATGCGCAAAGAGCCATCAAGGACGATTCCATTGCCACCATTGATAGACCTTCCGATGCCTACTCCTCCACCATTGGAGAGCACCACCATGGTCATGCCTCTTGCCACATTACCGGCAAAGCAATGCGTAGCCATCTCTGCCATTACATTGCTACCGTCATAGATATTGGCGGTTTCTCTAAAGGGTGAATCCGTACCGGATACATCGTGATGGTCTCTGCCCAACATCACAGCACCAATCTCACCATTGCGAATCATCTCGTTAAACTTGAGGGCGATATTGACTCTGCCTTCTTCATCTGCATAGAGGATGCGTGCTTTGGTTCCCACCACCAGTTTGTTTTGTTCGGCAGTGCGGATCCATTCGTAATTATCACGATCTTGAGAACAGCGCATTGGATCGATCATCTGCATTGCAGCTTTATCTGTCTTGCGCAGGTCTTCATCCTTGCCACTGAGACAGACCCACCTAAAGGGTCCATAACCAAAATCAAAACATATTGGTCCCATAATGTCTTCCACATAGGAGGGATAGATAAAGCCTTCGCTGGTATTAATGCCGTTTTTGGCTATACTGGTATCTCCCGCATCAAAGACTGAAGCCATAAAGCTATTGCCATAATCCCAGAAATAGGAGCCTTGGGCACAGAGTTTTCTAATCACTTGATAGTGCCTGATCAGAGAAGCATCAACAGCTTTTTTGAAACTATCAAGGTCTGTCGTAAGAAGCTGACGAGCCTCTTCATAAGTATATCCTGCTGGAGTATAGCCACCTTCATAGACGGCATGGCAAGAGGTCTGATCTGAGATCAATTCACACTTGATCTGGTGTTTTGCTACGTATTCGAGGAGGTCAACTACATTGCCATGATAGGCGATGGAAACGGCTTTTTTGCTCTTACGATACTCCTCTACCCAGCCAAAGATTTCGTCCAAATCAGAGGATACTTTACTTACCCAGCCTTGGCTATGTCTCGTTTCTATCCTGCTATATTCTACTTCGGCTATAATGCCAATTCCACCAGCTATTTCAACGGCTTTGGGCTGAGCTCCAGACATCCCTCCCAAGCCAGAGGAGATAAACAAAACTCCCGCCAGATTGCCATCAATAGGGATATTGAGATATTTGCGTCCAGCGTTTAGCAAGGTGATATAGGTGCCATGGACAATCCCTTGGGGACCAATATACATCCAGCCACCCGCGGTCATTTGACCATAATTTGCCACTCCCATGGCTGTGAGCCTCTTAAATTCATCGGGGTTATCCCACTTGCCAATCACCAAGCCATGTGTAGAGATCACCCGTGGAGCATCAATACGAGAGGGAAACAAACCCACTGGATGCCCAGAGGATACTACCAGAGTTTGCTCTTCGTTCATGATCTCCAGATAGGCTTTGATGAGCTGATACTGCATCCAGTTTTGACACACCTGTCCAGTTTCACCATAAGTTACCAGTTCATAGGGATAGAGAGCAATATCAAAATCGAGGTTGTTGTCTATCATCACTTGAATGGCTTTGGCTGCGGTGATGCCTTTGTAGCTATCAATGGGCATGCCTTTTAGCCGTCCCTGAGGACGATAACGATAGCCATAGATCCTACCTCTGGTAAGCAGTTCGTCCAAAAACTCCGTTGCCAGTACTGAATGTAAATGGGTAGGAACATAACGCAAGGCATTGCTCAAAGCAACCTTTATCTCGTGTTTACTGAGGTTCAAGCCACGGTCTGGAGCTCTGCGAATACCATCTACAAAGACAGGGTCAGGAGGAAACTCATCACCAAGCAATATCGTCTGGATACCACTATTTACTTCAAACATCATATACCTCTATTGATACTTTTTATTATGATTTTAATACGAGAGAAAAGGAAAAATGCCTCCCCTTTACTGTCAAGCCTTTTGTGCTTTACTGGTCTAAATTAGTTCCAAAACGACGTTATCTGATACTCAAAAGCATGCAGATGAAGATACCCACCCCATACACCCTCTCGTGGAAATAGCACTTTCTTTGCAGACAAATGGCGCAGTGTGCGACTTGTATGCCTGCAATAGAGATTTTTAGTACCTGGGTCAAAGGGGGTGGGGATGTAACGGAGCTTTCCGAAGCTCCGAAAACGCAAAGCAAGCAGGAGTCATGTAGCCCTCCGTAAAATAATATCTTTCCAGCTAAATCAAAAGGGCTACAGGACTCATGCGACCATGAAGTGTAGCTTACTCTTTCCGCATGAGACCTTTGCGCCAGTGGGCTTAGGTACCATTTACAACCTTTCATAGGCGCAAAAGACTCCTGCTGATGCATTGTACGGGCGCTCGCTGAAGCGCCCATGTAAAAATAGATAGGCGGTTCAGCGACCGCCTGTACATCAGATAGGCGTTCTACAGCAGCACTTAGGGACGGTAGGGAC
>Ga0116204_1000526_pt1 | contig 21881 bp, 18 predicted proteins | sample LakKivwa52mmetaG_FD_94481 | JGI IMG/M metagenome (GOLD analysis project Ga0116204, IMG submission 94481) | Anoxic lake water microbial communities from Lake Kivu, Rwanda to study Microbial Dark Matter (Phase II) - Lake Kivu water 52m metaG | ecosystem: Environmental > Aquatic > Freshwater > Lake... | reverse complement strand
TCCACGAGCAGTTCGCGCAGGGGCAATCGGGTGTTTTCGGCCGGAAGGCTTTTCAACATGGTGTAGCCGTCGCCGCCGGCGGCCATAAAGTCGTTGATGGCCACGGTGTAGGTCACCGTAGGCTCCAGGGGCCGGCGCCCGGGGCCGGCGCTGACCTCGGCCAGGTTCTGGCCCTTGAGTTTGAGCCACAGGCCGGACACCTGTAAAAAGCCCCCGTCTTCATCCTCAAGCCGGCCCTGGATCGATCGGGTCAGCACATCGGCCAACTGCGCGCCGGTCAGCGCCACCCGCACGATCTGATTTTCAAAGGGCATGGCCTTGACGATCTGCTCCAGGGTCACGGGGCCGGCCTCGATGCTGGCCCGCAGGCTGCCGGCATTGACCAGGGCAATGTCGGCGCCGGTGTGGGAGCGCATCAAATCGGTGACCAGATTGCCGAAGTTGGTCTCCTGCCAGCGCACCTGCCGGCGTTCGGCGTCCAACACCACCGCGGCCCGGCCGATCACTTCGGTGAAACGCCGGTCCAGTTGCTCACGATAGCGGCCCACGATGGCCGCCACCGCCGGGTCGGCCGCGATATTGCCCGTAACCGGGAGGTAGGCCGAACCGATAACCCTTGCCCTGCGTGCCGGCATTTCCACTTCAAGATCCAGCCGTCCCAGGTAGCGGCCGTATTCAAAAGCCTGCAAGATCGGCACGCCACCGACCTGAACCGGCGGAGACAGCAACAGATGGTCGTGCCCCCCGACAATGGCCGTCAACTCGGGCAGGGCCCGGGCCATGGCCTTGTCCGCCGCGTGCTCGCAGTGGGACAACAGCAACACGGGCCCCTGGTCTTTGAGGGCCGCCCATGCCTTGATCGCGGCTGCTGCCGGGTCGCCCACTTGGAGCTTATCGACGTTCAGGGGCAAGGTGGTGATCTTCAAACTGGCCGTGGTCACCCCGACGATGTTCAGCGCCAGGCCAGGGGCCAGCGGCAAACCGGCGTGGGGGGCCACCAGCAAGCGGCCACTGTCTCCAATGAACACGTTGGCGCTGATGAAGGGAAAAGAGGCCTGACCGGTGAGACTTAAAAAATTTTCCAGGCCAAAATCAAACTCGTGGTTGCCCACGGTGACCGCATTGACGCCCATGGCGTTGAAGCACTCGATGTCGGCCCGGCCCCGGTAAACCGTCGACATCGGGGTGCCCTGGAGGATATCGCCGGCCACCAGCAAAAAGGTGGCGATGCCCCGGCTGCGGTTTTCCTCGCGGATCTGGTTAACCAGGGTGGCCATGCGGGCAATCCCGCCAACTTCTTCCTTGCCGCTTGCGGTCTTGACGGTAAACGGCTCCAGGTGTCCGTGGCTGTCGTTGAAAAACAAAACGGTGGCCTTGACCGGCCCGGCGGCATCTGCCGGTGCTGCCCCTATCGCCAGGAACAGTGCAAGGAAAAGGACCAGGGCAAAGCGGCGGCGCAGGGTGATGGTCATGGTCCGGTGCCTTTTAGATGTGATCCATCAGCCATGCGGCAAAGTCTTGCCAGCCAATGGCCAGGTTGCCGTTGGGAAGAGGGGTCGGCTTATCCACCCGGCACACCAAAACGCCGGTAGCAGCGGCATCGGCCCCGGCCAAGGCCTTGAACCGGTTCAGCGGTTCAAGGTGCTTTACAGTTGGCGTAGCGGTCAGCTCGATCTCCACGGGCTGGCAACGACCGCCCAGAACGAGGATCAGGTCCATTTCCAATCCGTCATGGGAACGCCAGAAATACAGATCGGGCCGCCGCCCCTTGATGGCCATAACCTTGATGGTTTCAGCGATCACCAGACCTTCAAACAAAGCCCCGGCCATGGGGCCGGCAAGGACCGCGGCCGCATCGGGTTGGCGCGTCAGGTAGCAAACCAGGCCGGAATCCAGAAAATACAGCTTGGGGGTTTTGGTCAGACGCTTGCCGAAATTCTTAAAATAGGGAGAGACAAAACAGGTGATGTAGGAGGCCTCCAGTACTCCGGCCCAGGCCTTGACCGTCGGCAGGGTGATGCCAAGGTCCCGTGATAGGGCCGCCGTGTTGAAGAGCTGGCCATGACGGGCCGCCGCCACGGTTAAAAATGCTTCAAACGCCCTCAGATTGCGCACATTCTGGAGTTGGCGCACATCCCGTTCGATGTAAGTTTGGGTGTAGCCCCGCATCCAGGCGTCCCGTATTCCCGGCTGGAGAACAACTTGCGGATAGCCGCCCCACCATAACTGTATTTCGAGTTGCCGGCCGGCGGCCGGCTGATATTCGACGGTGCTGAAGGGCAGCAGGTCAAAGATGGCCACCCGGCCGGCCAGGGATTCGCTGACGTTTTTCATCAGTTGAAACTGCTGGGACCCGGTTAGCAGCCAACGGCCGGTTTCAGACCGGTTGCGGTCGATTTGCATTTTAAGATAGGGCAACAGCTCCGGCACGTACTGGATTTCATCCAGGATAACCATCCGGCGGTCAAAGCGGTTCAAAAAGCCGTTGGCATCGGCGAGGGCGAACCCCCTTTCCAGAGGGTCGTCAAAGCTGACGTAGGCCGCCTGATCGCCGAAGGTTTTTAGCAAAAATGTGGTTTTGCCGGCTTGGCGGGGTCCGGTCACCAGGACACAGGGAAATTGGCCCAAGGCCTGGGTGACGACGGCGGTAAGATGGCGTTCTACATACATTTGCCATATCTAAAATCGAATTTTATATTTGTCAACGATTTCCTGGCGCCGGAAACAATCGATGCTGTGGTCGTTGACCAGGCCCGTGGCCTGCATGTGGGCATAGCAAACCGTGGGGCCCATGAAGGCAAAGCCCCGGCGCCGCAAATCCTTGCTTAACGCCTCGGACTGGGGACTGGTGGCCGGATAGTCGGCCAGGGTGCGCAGTGTGTTGACGATGGGCCGGCCATCGACAAAACCCCAGATATAGGCGGCAAAGCTGCCAAAGGCAGCCTGGACATCGAGAAAGCAGCGGGCGTTGATCACCGCCGCCTCGATTTTTTTGCGGTTGCGGATGATCCCGGCATCGGCCATCAGGGACCGGATCTTTTTTTCGTCGTAGCGGGCCACTATCTGCGGGTCAAAGCCGTCAAAGGCCTGGCGGTAGTTCTCCCGCTTGCGCAACACCGTGTACCAGGACAACCCGGCCTGGGCCGATTCCAAAACCAGAAATTCGAAGATCCGCCGGTCGTCATGAACCGGCACCCCCCATTCGGCGTCATGGTAGGCCACATAATCGGGCTTGGTCAGATCCACCCAGGGGCAGCGGTGGGGGGTGATTGAGGCGATAGAGTGCTGGTTTTTGGGCATGGGCGTGGCGTCCAAATGAAAAGAAAGAAATTGGAAATCAGATAACGAATTCTGCTGTTTGATGGTTTCGGTCAGGTGGATAGGCCGAAGCGATACACCCAACGTCGGTTTTCCTTCAGCCTTCAGCCTTCAGTCTTCGGTCTGGGGTTTTCGGTCTTCGGCCTGTTTTCCTAAAAGCACCGCCGGGCCAGGGCGAAAATGCCGATGGCGATCCACACGGCATTGACGCCCACCGAAGGAAAGGCCCCGTAGTAGAACGAGTTGGCCAGCAACAGGGTCCCGCCAGCCAGGTTCAACCACTGGTAGCCCAACCCCCCGGCATCGAGCCTTTTGATGGACACCAACGCGTAGGCCAACAAAAGGGCGGCCGCTCCCAGCCAGCCGCCCGCATCGATCAACAATCTTGCTTCCATCAGAAGTTAGCTCGTAGCCAATAGCTCATAGCTGATAGATCATAGCTCATTGCTGATAGCTCGTAGCTGATAGCTCGTAGCTCGTAGCGCATAGCTCGTAACGCATAGGCCCTTGCCAATGAAATTGAATGCAAAACGTCATTCAATTTTTCCGAGCCCATCGGCGCCCATTAGGGATGTCTGGTCAATTGCGGTCTTTGCTTCTCCGCGTCACCGCGTCTCCCCATCCCCGCGTCCACCCTACTTTCAGGTTTCAGGTTTGATCCCTCAAAAAGACAGTGACGAGTGACGGGTAACGAGTAACAAGTCTTAAGGACGGAAAGACTGTTTTTCACTCAGTCTCAACTTGAACCCTCAACCTCTCTCTTGTGCCCGCGTCCCCGCGTCTCCGTTTCCCCGCGTCCGCCCTTCAACTCGTCACTTGTCACTCGTCACCGTCCTTCAGGTTTCATCCTTCCGCCTTCAGCCTTCAGCCTTTAGCCTGCTTTAAATCCCCTTTTCCACCATGTAATGGGCCAGATCCGTCACCCGGCAGGAATAGCCCCATTCGTTGTCGTACCAGGTGACCACCTTGGCCATGTTGCCCTGAAGCACCTGGGTGAATTCCAGGTCGACGATGGACGAATGGGGGTTTCCCTTGAAATCCATCGACACCAGCCGTTCTTCCTCACAGGCCATGATGTTTTGCAGCGGCCCGTGGGCAGCCTCTTTGAGGGCCTGGCGCAGCACGTCGGTCTGGGTGGCTTTTTTCAGTTCGATGGTCACATCGACCACCGATACGGTCGGGGTGGGCACCCGCAGGCTGTACCCGTCGAAGCGGCCGGCCAGTTCGGGCAGCACCAGGGCCAGGGCCCGGGCCGCACCGGTAGTGGTGGGAATGATGTTGAGGCCCGCGGCCCTGGCCCGGCGCAGGTCCTTGTGGGGCAAATCGAGAATGCGCTGGTCATTGGTATAGGAGTGGACCGTGACCATCATGCCTTTTTCGATGCCAAAGGCCTGGTGGATCACCATCGCCGGAGGCGCCAGGCAGTTGGTGGTGCACGAGGCGTTGGAAACGATCTGATGTTTTTTGGGATCGTAGGCCTCGTGGTTGACCCCCATCACCACGGTCAGATCGATTTCCTTGGCCGGCGCCGAGATGATCACCTTCTTGGCCCCGGCTTCCAGGTGGGCCGCGGCCTTGGGTCCGGTAGTAAACAAGCCGGTGCTCTCGATGACGATGTCAACGCCCTCGTCGTCCCAGGGAATGGTGGCCGGATCGCGCAGGGCAAAGCATTTGACGCGCTTGCCGTTGATGAAAAAGCAATCCTTTTCCACGGTGACCAGGCCGTCGAAACGGCCGTAGTTGCTGTCGTAGCGGAACAGGTGGGCATTGGTGGCCGTGTCGAAAAGATCGTTGACAGCCACCACCTGGAGGGTTTGGGGATATCTTTCGATAATGGCCTTGAGCACTTGCCGGCCAATGCGGCCGAAACCGTTGATGCCGATGCGAACCATGGTTGCCTCCTTGTGATCAATTGTCGTCCAGGCGGTATTTGTGGGCGGACAGCAAGTCGTACTCGGTTTTCAGTTCCTGGTGCAACCGCGCGTTCTCAATGGCCAGGGCACTGAGATGGGCCACGGCCTCCAGAAAGCGGGTCTCCTGTTCGCTGAACTGGCGCACCTTGGCGCTGTAGACCCGCAACACACCGATGGCCTTTTTGCCCACGACCAGGGGCACCACGAGCACCGAGGCGATGCCTTCCTGCTTGGCCCGCTCTCCGTATTGAAAATCCTTGTCGGTCTGGGCATCCTTGAGCCAGACGGTTTCGCCCTTGATGGCCCGGCGGTCCAATCCGCTCTTGGCCACCAGCACCGGCCCCTTGCGCACATAACCGGCGGTGAGCCCATGGGTGGCGGCCAGCAGCAGGCGTTTGCGGCTGCGCTCCAGCAACCGCACCGAACTGGCCTTGACCCCCATGGTGGTGGCCACCACCTGGACGATTTGCTCGAGGACCCTGGGCAGTTCAAGTGACGCATTGATGACGAGGGCCACATCGTAAAGCGCAGAGAAAAAATCCATTTTTTTTGCCGGCATGACCTCACTCCTTTCGTTGGATGGCGATCATCGGATACCCAAAGGGCAACGCCCTGATTCACGAGGGTTACCATATGCGATAACCTGTCGGATCTCAAGTAAAATGCCAATGACCAAAACCCATTGCCGTAAAAGCCGTGATGGTGTTTTGGTGCTTCGGATAGTTGGTCCTTGGGATTTGTTTCGGATTTCGTGCTGCGGATTTCAATTGTGCGTGCAGGGTTTATGGCGGGTTTTCGATCAGATGGATACAGGCGGGCGGGATGGCAACCGTGGCCTGATCACCCACCGACCAGCCGACTGCGTCCGCGTCGGTGCACAGGGCGGACAGGGCAAAGCCGCAGTCCAGGTGGAGCTTGTGAAAATAGCCCATGGGTATGAGCCGGATAATACGGCCGGTAAAGGCATTGGCACCGGCATCGTCGGCAGTTAAGCCGTTGCGGTAAAGCCTGACGGACTCGGGCCGGACACAGACCGTCAGGCCGGTGCCCACGGCAGCGCTGCCGCTGGCCTGGATTTGGCGGCCGGATGCAGAGAGCCAGAGCCGCCCGTTTTCCGACCGGGCCACGGTGGCGGCGATGAGGTTGTCCACCCCGACGAATTGTGCCACAAAGCGGTTGGCCGGCTTGCAAAACACGGTGGCCGGCGCGTCGTGTTGCCAGACCCGCCCATCGCCCATCACCGCCATGCGGTTGGACAGGCGCCGGGCCTCACCATGATCATGGGTGGTCATGACAGCCGTGATGCCGGAGCTTTTCAGCACCTTTTCCAGATCCTCGATCAAGGCCTCGCGGCTGGGCGGATCCAGGGACGAAAAGGGTTCGTCCATAAACAGGATCTGCGGTTCGGTGGCCAGGGCCCGGGCCAGGGAAGCGCGCTGGGCCTCGCCGCCGGAAATCTTGCGGGCCGGTCGGCCGGCCAGATGCGCGATGCCAAAACGCGCCAGGTTTTCTTGCACGAGCCGATCAACCCTGCCTTTTTCCACCCCGCGCAGCTTCAGGCCTGCGGCCACGTTTTCAAACACCGTGGTGGCAAACAGCAACGGCTCTTGAAAGACCATGGCCTGCTGGCGGCGATAGGCCAGGCCCGCGGCACCCGAGGTGACCGGCTCTGACTTGAACAGCACCTTGCCCCTGGCCGGTTTGAGCAAGGCGGCCAGCACCTGCAAAAGGGTGGTTTTGCCGGCGCCGTTGGGACCGATCAGGGCCAGCACGTCTCCTTGCCGGATCGACAGTTCATCAACGCACAGGACGGTTCGGGTTCCCCGCCTGACCTCCAGGTCCGTTGCCTGCAAGATCGCGCTCATCCGCCCCGCCTCTCGGACTGCTGGACACGGGTGAGCACAAGATTGATCACATAGGCCAGCAGCATCAAAATGATCCCCAGGGCAATGGCCATGTCAAAATTACCCCGGCTGGTTTCCATCACCGCAGCGGTGGTGAGCACCCGCGAATAGCCCTTGATGTTGCCGCCCACCATGATGGACGCCCCCACTTCGGAGATCACCCCGCCAAAACCGGCCATCACCGCGGCCAGCAGGGACAAGCGGGCCTCGCGCACCAGCAGCAGCACGGTTTGCACACGGGTGGCGCCCAGGGCCAGGATCTGAAGGTGGAGGTTTTTGGGCAGGGCCTGGATCGCCGCCAGGGTGATGCCCATTACAATCGGGGTGGCGATGATCGCCTGGGCCAGGATCATTGCCTTGGGGGTGTACAAAATGCCCAAAAACCCCAGCGGGCCGTTGCGCCAGATAAAGATGGTGACGAAGATGCCCACGACCACCGGCGGCAGCCCCATGCCGGTGTTGACCATCCCCACGACGAAATTGCGTCCGGCAAACCGGCCCAGGGCCAGGGCCGTGCCGCCGGTGATGCCGATCACCAGGCTGATCAGGGTGGCCGTGCCCGAAACCTTGAGCGACAGCCACAAAATGCCCATCACCTCGGGGTCCCCGGTGACAATCAGGATGATGGCCTTGCGAATGCCTTCCCAGAGCAGATCCATGGCAAACCTCAAAGGATGAAGGATGAAGGATGAAAAAAGGATGGAGGGTTTTAGATATTCAAAAGGTCATTTGCCTTCTTCATCCCTCATCCTTCAGCCTTCAGCCTTGTTGTTCTACTTCCCCAGATCTTCCACCTTCTTGCCCGCATCCGGGAAGAACAAGGGTGCACCGTACTTGTCCACGCCGAAGGTCTTGATCGTGGCCTGGGTGTCGGCGGCCACCATGAAATCGGCAAAGGCCTTGGCCCCGGCAGCGTTGACTTTGGGCCACTTGGCCGCATTGACCTCGATGACATGGTAGACGTTGAGCAAAATGGCGTCGCCTTCCTTTAAAATCGCCGAGGCCAGATTTTTTTTCACCGCCAGGTAAGTGCCCCGGTCGGTAAGGGTGTAACCGTTTTTCTCGGAAGCCACGTTGAGGGTCTGGCCCATGCCAAGACCGGTTTGCTGGTACCACGGTTGGCCTTCGGGGTTCAACCCGGCAGCCTTCCAGATGTCCTTTTCCTTGGCATGGGTGCCGGAATTGTCACCCCGGGACAAGAACAGGGCCTTGGCCCCGGCAATGGCATTGAACGCATCGGCGGTGGTGGCCGCCGCGCCGACCTTGGCCGGGTCGTCCTTGGAGCCGACGACGATAAAATCGTTGTGCATCACCAAGCGCCGGTTGATCCCGTAACCTTCATCGACGATTTTTTTCTCGGCAGCCGGCGAGTGAACCAGCAACACGTCGGCCTCGCCTTTTTGGCCCATCATCATCGCCTGTCCAGAACCCACGGCAATGGTCTTGACGAAATAGCCTGTCTTTTTCTCGAACACCGGAATGAGCACGTCGAGCAACCCCGAATCCTGGGTGCTGGTCGTGGTGGCCAGGATGATCGATTTGGCGGGGTCTGCGGCCCACACCGGAGCGGCCATCAGGACCAGGACCAAGGCAAAAGGGATGAGGGATGAAACCTGAAACCTGAAGCGAGCGTTACGTACCTTTGTTTTCATCATGAACAACCTCCTTTCAGGATGGGTAACTTTTGCGGAACGATGACGAAAAACCCAATCGTCCATACCCTACGATGTCAGTTTGTGTCAATTTTAATCTGTATCGGTATTTTTAGGAATAAATCTTTATAAAAATATCCATATCGCACTGAATAGAACCAAAACGTTCTTTCAAATAATGAAAACCGATTCAAACCAAATGACCAACGCCGGCGGAACGTGGATTGCCTCTGCCTGTCCGGCCCGGCCCGACCGGAATGCTCCCCCAGGTCCGGTTGACCGTTGCTCGGGCTCAAGGTCTTTTTTTTTCTGCCGATACTGTTATAATAGGCCCTGTTGTCCCCTCCCATGGCGAACAGGCGCCGTTTGCCCGGATCGCAAGCTGTGGTTTAAGCGAACCGCCCATCGAACAGGGGCAACGGGTATCGGAATGCCATTGGGCCGCAGGTGACCATGAAAAAGAAAATCTTCATCATCGAAGACAACCGCATCCTGCTCTCCTATGTCGAAAAATCTTTCGTCATGGCCGGCTATCCCGTGGCAACCGCCCTCACCGGTCTTTCGGCCGTTGAAAAGCTCAGCGATCAGGTCGCCGACGTGATCTTCATGGACTATTTTCTACCCAACCTCAACGCGGACCGGCTCTGCCGGATTTTTCGCCGCATGGCGCATCTGCAGGACACCCACATCGTGGTGATGTCGGCGGCGGCCTCGGAACTGCAGGCCGATTTCACTGGCATGGGCGCCAACGCCTTGATCGCCAAAGGATCGTTCAAGGAAACGGCCAAACTGATGCTCAAAATCGTTGCGGATCTGGAGACCTCGGACAAAAAGCCGATTGCCGGCGCGATCATGGGGCTGGACGGGGTCCATCCCCGCCAGATGACGACGGAATTGCTCGCCCAATACCGCCATCTTCAGGCGATATTGGACAGCATCACCGAAGGGATCCTCGAAATCCATGATGAGTATGTGGTCTATGCCAATCCGGCGGCTGAAAAGATGCTCGGCCGCTCCCAGGACCAGCTTCTGGCTTCCCGCTGGACCGACATCTTCGACAAGGTGGAAAACCCGCTGATCTGCCACATGCTGGCGCCCGAAGACAACGCGGCCCTCGACCGCGAATGCCACCACAGCGTGACCATCGGCGACAGGACCATTTGGATCAGACGGCTGGCACTCAAGGGCGAAAAGGATGCGGCGATCCTTTTGGTGGCCGATGTGACCGAACAGCGTCAGGCCCGGCGGGTGCTCGACGAACACCACCGGCAGCTGGAAAAACGCGTCCAGGAACGCACCACCGAACTGGAAAGGGCCAACGATCGGCTGCGCAATGCCCAAAAAACCGAGGCCATGGAAATCATGGCCGCAGGGGTGGCCAGCGGTCTGAACGACGTTTTGCCCGGTATCGTCCGCAACCCTGAACTGCTCCTGATGGATTTGCCGGCGGACAGCCCGTTGCGGCCACCCCTTCTGACCATCAAGCGTTCGGGAGAAAAGGTGGCGGCCATGGCGCAGGACCTGCACAGCCTCGCCCGCAGAGGGGTCGGCCCACAGGAACCGGTCAACCTCAACGATATCGTCACCGATTGGATCGGCAGCGTTGAATGCGAACGGATGAAAGCCGACCACCGCAACGTCCGGGTGGTCAAGCGGCTGGCCCAAAACCTTTTGCCGATAAAGGGCTCACCGGTGGATCTGTTCAAGGCGGTGACGAACCTGACGGCCACCGCCGCCGAAGCGGTGTCCTCAACCGGTCAGATCGTCGTTGCCACGGAGAACTGTCACCTTGACCGTGAAAAACAAGGGTACGAGACCATCCCGACGGGCGATTATGCGGTCCTGTCGGTATCCGATACGGGCATCGGCCTGGCGGCCCAGGATCTGCAGCGCTTCTTCGAACCGTTCTACACGAAAAAAGCCTTGGGGCACAGCGGCACTGGCCTTGGGCTTGCCATCGTCCTGGCAACGCTGCGGGGCCATGGGGGCTACATCGACATCGCCAGCGCCCAAGGGCGTGGGACCACCGTCAGTCTGTATTTTCCAGCCGTTGGGCCATCTTGAAAAACAACCCGGCTGTTGCCTGACCCGGGCCCCTCTTCATGGGGCGGGCACGAGCGCCAGCACGGCCTTGGCCTCTTTTTCCACCTTCTGCCGGCTGTAGCAAAGCAGGTGGTGGCCCCCCTGGCGCCAGATGTCCATCTGATCGCTGTAATGCGGACTGCCATACACCCCGCACTGGCCCGGCACGATGGCGCCCAGGCTGCGGTCCCAGTCCTTCAGATCGTAAATGTGGCGATTGCTCACGCTCCAGCCGTTGAGCTTGAAATCGCCGCCCGGCATCACCGCGGACTGCCAGACCGTGGCAAAATGGCCCCCGCCCTCAAAAGGGCCGAGGTTGAAGATCCGGTCCAGGGGCTTTACGGTTCCCAGCGGATGGGGCAATTCCACGGTGTGCAGCCGGCCCCAGCGCCAGGTACTTGGGTCTTGGCCGAGCCGTTCGGTGAGCAGGGCATGGGTTTGGTTGAGGCTTTTATCCAGGATCTCGGCCAACGTCTCACGGTCCGGTGTGCCGACATCGTCGAACCAGGGGCTTTGCGGTTCGGCCAGCAGGCTTTGCAGGATCGCCGGGGCGTACTCGACAAAGCGGTTCAACGGTTCGACATAGGTCAGTCCCACCCCGAAAAACCGCTCGCTCAACTCCCCCAGTTCATCGGCGAAGGTGTTTGCCAGCAGGCGCTGGCACAGCACGGCAAAAATGGCCCCTTCCCCGCTGTCCGGCCCCATGGTCCCGTCCCAGCGGCCAAGACGCTCCAGCAAGCCGTGTCCCTCGGCCGATTTGGCCCCTACGGCGTTAAAGGCGGCAATCAAAGGCCCTGCGGCCGGATTCCGGTAATCGCCCTGTAGTCGTCGAAAGTCGTCCATGGTGGCCGCGGTCAGGCCGTCCAGCACCTGGTTGATCCGCGCGGCCCGGTAACCCAGGGAGTAGTCCTGTGAAATGTAGGGGACAAAGGCGTCATCGACGATCCGGTGGTTGGCCGTGGCGACAAAGCCCCTGGCCGGGTTTAAAATAAAGGGTTTTTGCGCCGGCGCCAGATACCCGGTCCATTCGTTGTCACCGGTCCAGCCCTCAAACGGTCCCCGGCCGTGGCCTTTGGCACGCAACGGCACCCGGCTGGCCAGCGCATAGGCGATGTTGCCGGCCCGGTCGGCGTAGACGAGGTTGATCGCCGGCTCGCACCAGCGCTGGGCCGCGGCCTTGAAGTCCTCCCAGTTGCGGGCATGGTTGAGCCGGTACAAGGTGGCGGCCATGTCGCCGGGATCGTGGGCGCTCCATTTCAAGGCCAGGCCATGGGCAAACCCCTTGGCCTTGGGCACGTCGGCGGCAATCAGGGGGCCGTGGCGGGTGATGCGCACCTTGTGGGCCACCGGGTCCTTGCGGCCCTTGACAAGGATGGGTTCATCGATCACGGCCACCGGCTCCCAACGGCCCTCCACTTCGTAACGATCCGGGTTTTGCGGATCAAAGCGTTCGTAATAGATGTCCTGAAGGTCGGTGTAGGCAAAGGTGATGCCCCAGGCGATGTCCTGGTTGTGGCCGGCGATCACGTAGGGAACCCCGGCCAGGCTCAGGCCGATCACATCCAGGTCCCCGGCCACCAGATGAACCTCGTGCCACACCGAGGGAATGCGCAGGGCGATGTGCATGTCGTTGGCCAAAAGCGGGGCGCCGGTGGCCGTGCGCGCGCCGTGCACCACCCAGTTGTTGCTGGCCCCGCCCAGGCCGAATTGTCCGGGCGCATCGCCAAGCCGTGGCAACATGGCGCCCAGGTCCAGTTCCGGCGGCACAATGGGAGGAGCCGCATCCTGGATGCGGCCAAGAAGGTCGGCGGCTTTTGCATCGCCGAGCTTTTGCACGAGCATGGCCCGTACGATCTCCTCCTGCCAGTTCTTGGAGCCGGAAAGGGCCATGAACTTGGCCCAGGCCATGGAGTCTTCCGGGGTCCAGGGCTGCGGGGTGACACCCAGCAGCCGAAACTCCAGGGGCAGGCGGCCGGCGCTGGCGGCGATACCTGCGTTGATCCCGTCGGCAAAGGCGTTGAGCAGCTTTTTGGCGGCCGGGTCGCAGGCGGCCACCTCGTCGCGGGCCGCCCGCATCAGGCCGAAGGTGCGCATCAGCTTGTCCAGGGCCAAGGTTTTTTCCCCGAGGATTTCGCTGAGCCGGCCAGCGGCCAACCTCCGGTTGGACTCCAGTTGCCAGAGCCGGTCCTGGGCCTGGACAAAGCCCTGGGCCATGAGCAGATCCTGCTCGTTTTGGGCGTAGATGTGGGACACGCCCCATGGGTCCCGGATCACCTTGACCGGGGCCTTTAGGCCGGCCAGCTTCAGTTCGCCCCCGGTTTGGGGCTGGGGCCTCACGATGAGATAATAGTAGCCGCCACCGGCAAGGGCCGCCACCATCACCAGGACCACGACCAGAATGCGCATCAAAAGTTTCATCGGATTTCTTCGCAGTGTTCTTTCACCACCTTCGGCAATACGGAATATTTCGGAATTTCATTGCCGAAGAGCAAAGGATCGAAATCCGCAATTTGGCAAACGGCCGCCAAATTTCGGATTAAATTTCAAGTCTGCAAATGCCAAATCTATTTCACTGACTCCGTATCGAAGGTGACAGCCGGCTTGATAAGGTTCCAGGTGTCGGTATTTTTATCAAGTCGCAAGGACTGGCATCACCGGCGCGGGTCCGTGTGCATGCCATGGTTATGTTAGGGTATTTTCTGGTTATCACTTACTCTCAATGATTTTCTTTAGATTTTCCCCTTCTTCCTTCATATGCTTTTCAGTGGCAGCAACCAATGACAACAGCTTTTTATTAAACAGGGTTGGAATTCTGAAATGATTAATAGCTGTAAAAACAATGGATTTTCCTTTTGGCTCAAAGATATAAGTTCCTTTTGTATGGATTAATGAAACAGGAAAAGGGGATTTGGTTTCAACTAATCGGTATTTTACGACTTTGATAGTAATTGCTTTGATTTTGCATAATTTCCCATCAAGAATCTCTTCAAAGTAAGCGATTGAACCTTCTTCATGAGGTCGTCCTTTTAACCATCTGCATGTAATATGTGAGTCTTCGTGCCATGACTTATAATTCAAATCAAGATGTTCAAAGAATTCCCATACCTTTTCTACCGGTGCGTTTATTTCAACTGAGTCTGTTAAAACCCTTACTTTGAATATACTCACATGCCTTCTCCTTAATCCTTTAAAGAAAATGAAAAAAATTAACCGGAGCGAGCGGTCGGTTAGATTGCTCTTGCTGTATTATTAATTGTTACATCAGTCTTATCTATTTCAATAATTGAATCAACTTCCTCCATCGCTTTTGGCGATATCTGTAAAATACATGTGCATATCCCCACACAAATGGCGTTAACAAACCTGCTTCAATTTCAATTTGATCAGTATATTTGCAACTTTGATCCGCTTCCGGCTCTATTTTGATCAGATGATTCCATATCTTAATGGGGCCGCCGTTCTCATTTGAATACAGCTCTTTATTTACATCATCGACTTTAACAACGAGAAGTCTGTGTTTCCACGACGGGAAAATATGAAAGAAAAATAAACGAGAATCAATTACCAATCCCTCGTAGAATTTCTCAGGCCATTTTTTATTACCACTGAAACCAAGAAATCCGTCTGTAATAAACAAAAATGTATCTTTTTTCTTTAGGGTTTCCCACGCTGTATCTGCTGATGTTTTAAAATATGTTTGTATTGTAGCGATCATCTTTTGATCCTCCATTAGAAACATAACACTTATTAGACGGACCCGTATAAGATCCGATTTCCTCTGCTTGGGTCCGCATAAGCTTCCTTTGGAAAATCTGTTAAAAGCGCGGTTAGTATCATCAAATCAGTATGTTTTAGCGTGCTCTCCCAATTATTTTGGCGTGTTATGCGGGTCCGTATAAGAACCCGTATTTTGTGGCCTCCACGGGGCTTCGAACACCATGCGCCCCACGGCCAAGGCCATCGAGCCACAGGAATATTTCAAGGGAATTTTAAGACCATTTTCATGACGGATGCTCCATTTTGGGATTAAAACGGTGAACCATCATGAGCAAGAGAAAGCGAGGCCAGTTAAAATCGGATTTATTTGAAAGTCAAGGGGAAAGAGGTCAAAAACGGCCAGCGGAACGCTGGCAACTTTATGTTTTCAATAGAAAAATCAGACTGATATTTGCCAAAAGGCCTGCTTAGCGCAAGGCCAATCTCATTACGTCTAGTATGCCCAAGTCGCCATTGATTTGCTCCCACTGCATATCCTGCGGCGCAGCCGCTGTTATAAAAGCGCGCAGCGATTTTATGCCCAATGCGATTGACCTGCCCCTTCTGGCCCCGTTTCCAGCCCAATCAGTCTGAATTTAAATCACGTTGTAACGCTCAGTCTGACAATCCGTATGCGGTCGCGTTTTCAGAGCATCTTCTTTAAGCCTGATGTTATGCGCTTCTGAGCTTCTTTATGAGAGTCTCGTACTCAGGGTGCGACCCGATCCAAAACCATGTGATCTCATCTCCCTCAACGATACCAATCGTGCGATAACCTATGCTTACTCGAGCCGAGAAAATCGGCCGAGTTGAGTGAATCCGTTTAAAATGGAGACTCGGGTAATAAGGATTCTCGGCGAAGAGTCTGTAGGCCCCCTTCGCCTGCTTTCTGACCTCTGCGGGGAGTGCATCATAGCACTTCCAGAACTGGCGTGTTGTTGTCGATTTCATAGCCGATTGAGATTGAGCGGAATCGTTTTTCCTTTTCGCTTTTCCACGATGGCCTCGTCAGCAAGCTTATCCAGGACGTCCTCGGACTCGGCGAAAGTTCTTGCCCATGCCCTCTCAGACTGCAATTCGTCCAGAACCCATTTGGCCAAAGCGTTCTGGTCCATTTCAGGAAGCCTGGATGCCTCCTCGAATGCTTTCTCAAGCAGCTTCGTCATCTGTTCTCCTTTCTCTATTCCCGCATAACCCGTATGAGAACGTCTCGTATAAGAACTCGTTTTAGTTGGCCAGTCCACAGTGATTCGAACATCAGGCGTCACCCGTTTAAGGACAGGATGCCAGAGGACCTTCTCAGGGAAACTTTAGGACAATTTTCATGACGGACGCTCCAGTTTGGGTTGAAACGGTGGAACCATCATGATCGGGGGAAAGCAGGGCCATTGGAGATCAGATTGATTCGGAAGTCAAGGGAAATTCAGGCGAAACCTATCGGTTACTTTCCGGCAACTTTATGCCCAAGGCGCCAACGGCCTGCCATCAGTTGCTCTGTAATGATCATCCGGGTTTGTCCGATCCCGGTTGTCCTTTACACCACCTGCTCATCCGCTGTTTCCCAGCGCTCCGCTATGGCTTCCATTTCTTCTGCGTATTTGGGCCAGTCGTGCAATGTTTCGGGGTCGAAATCCGCTCCGTTCGGCCATACGAGCGTGTGCCGTTCCGGGTCGATTTCAACCTGCCTGAAGACGGCCTCATCTTGCAGCGGCCGGTACAGGGCACCCTTCAACACGGGCATGAAGTCAATCGTTTGTTCTTGACCGTCATCGAACCTTATCCAAAAGGTAAAGGCTTCAATGTGCTTGAAATCAACAATTCGATAAATGCCGTGAGCCATTTTTTGCCCCTTCAGCGGAGCGGCACAATCTTTATCCGAATTCCTCATCTCCTTCCCGTTATTATTGGGCAAATCATACCACAGCCGAAGGCGGTTGGAAACGGCAACGGATAGAACGGGTTGGTTTGGCTATCACCCAACCCGGACAAGCCGGAACCAATGTTTCTTTTCGGGGTCGGTATCGGTATCGACAGACGATTACGATTGCGACCCCGATGGGTTTCGGAGAAATCGTTGACGTTATACATAGAATTGCACCCATAAGGGACTACGAGCTATCAGCTATCCGCTATGAGCTATCAGCTATCATCGCGATCACGCCGACTTGACTGAGTACATGCCATTTTATATGATATGTACAGCATCGAATCGTTCACGAGGAGGCAACCCGATGGCACCGGTCACGCTAACAACCTTGCGCAGCAAACTGTTTGAAATGGTCGATCAGATCATCACGACGGGAATCCCCCTGGAGATCGAACGCCGGGGCAAACGCCTGCACATTGCGCTTGTTGAAAAAAAAGCCAAGCTGGCCAACCTCAAGGCTCAGGACTGCATCGTCGGCGACCCGGATGACCTGATTCACCTGGAGGTGGCGCCATGGCAAAACGACCAGCGCGTGTAGTGTGCCTGGACACCCATGTCGTTGTCTGGCTTTATGCCGGCCTGACCGACAAACTCACCCCGGCTGCGTGCGCCGCCATTGAGACCTGCGATATTTGCATCCCCCAGATGGTCAGGCTGGAATTGCACTATCTTTTCGAAATCGGTCGCATCACCGTTCAGCAAGACCAAATCGTCAGCTTTTTGTCAAAAACCATCGGGGCGCGACTTTCGGATTGGCCCCTTGCCCAGCTTGTGGATGCGGCGCTGCAAATCGACTGGACCCGTGATGTCTTTGACCGGATGATCGCGGCCGAGGCCATCGCCCGCAGCTGCGGCCTGATCAGCGCCGACGACCGGATCCGCGGCCACCTGCCGTCAGCGGTCTGGTAGGCAAGGCTGCGGTTATCGTCCGATCTAAGCGGCAAAGCGAAACCGTAACACCACTTCCCCGGTTTGCCGGTCGATCTGCACCATTTTCTGGTCGGCCGCGGGCTGGACGATCTTTTGGCCGGTGGCCATTTCGATCAGCCCGCCGATAAACTGCATGCCCGCGTTGAGCACGGTCTCCACTTTTTCCGGAGCCTGGGCCGCCAGGTCCAGCCGGGCGCCCGGGGCCGGGCCGGCTTGCCCTTCAGTCAATGCAGCGGCCGGTTCGGCCCGCCCGGTCTCGGATTCCTCGGCGGAGACATCGAAGGCAGCGGCCTGGTCGGCCAGAGCCTGAGGGTTGTGAAAATGGGGGGCGTCCTCTGGGATTTCGGGCCCCGGCCGCATTTCCGGCGCCGGAATCAGCGGTTCTTCGTTGATCATGGCCCGCAGTTGGTTGAGCAGTTCCACCCGTTTTTCGTTGGTGAATTGCACCGTATCGATGCCGCCGTCAAAAACCCCCTGGAACAGATCGGTTTTCAGTTGCAGGCCCGCCATGATCTTTTCCTCGAGGCTGTTTTTGGCGATGAGGTTGACCACGTTGATGCAGCGGCTTTTCTGCCCGAGCCGGTGGACCCGGCCCACCCGCTGGTTGAGCCTGGCCGGGTTCCAGGGCAGCTCGACATTGATCACGCAGTCCGCAGCCTGAAGGTTCAAGCCGGTGCCGCCGGCATCCGTGGACAAAAACACCCGGCACTCGGGGTTGGTGGTGAAATGGTCGATCAGGGCCTGGCGCTTGGGCACGGGGATCTTGCCGGAAAGCTCGACAAACCCGATGCCGGCATTGGACAGGTGGCGGGCGATTAAAAAGTTCATCGTGGTCCATTCGCTGAAAATCACCACCTTGCGACGGTTTTGCACCACCAGTTCGTCCAGGATGTGGGCCAGTTCGTCGATCTTGGGCGAGATCTGGGTGTTGCGGTCGATCAGGTAGGTCGAATCGCAGACCATGCGGGCCTTGAGCAACAGCTCCTGGATGCGGCGCAGGTCCATGGGAGTCAGGTGCTTTTTGTTGATCAGCGGCTGGAGGGCCTGCATGTAGCCGGTATGGATCTCGTATTGTTTGATGTCCAGATCGACAAAATAGTTGTTGACCACCTGCTCGGGCAGATCGGACAGCACTTCTTCCTTGCGGCGGCGGATCACCAGCGGGGCCAGGCGATTGTGCAGGGTATCGAGGTTGCGATAGCCCATGATCTTGCCCTTGCGGGTGCGGCTGAGCATGAAATGGTCGGCGGCAAAGCGCCACAGGGGGGCCAGCAGCAGCGGATCGAGAAACTGCACGATGGAGTAAACGTCTTCGAGCTTGTTTTCCAGCGGAGTGCCGGTGAGCACCAGGGCGTGGCGGCGGGGGATGCGCTTGACCGCCTCGGCGGTTTTAGTGGTGAAATTTTTAATGCGCTGGGCCTCGTCGAGGATCACCAGGTCGGGCTTGAAGCGCTGCAAAAAGGTCACATCGCGCAACACCGCCTCGTAATTGGTGATCTTGAACAAGGCGCCGGGGTCCTGGTAGACGGCTTGGCGCTGGGCCGCGGGGCCGGCCACGATCATGGCCTTTTCCGGGCTGAAGCGCTCGATTTCCCGTTTCCACTGTTCCTTGAGCGAGGCCATGGTGACCACCAGCACCTTGGCAAAGCCGAACACCTGCTTTTTGGCCAGGGCCACGGCGATGGCCTGGAGGGTCTTGCCAAGGCCCATCTCATCGCCGATCAGGGCCGCTGATTTGTGCAGGCAAAAGGCCAGACCCTTTTGCTGGTAGGGATACAGTGTGGCGGACAGTGGCAGGTTCGGGACATGGGCCACTGCGGCGAGCCGGTCCAGTTGGGCCTGAGCCATTTCCTTGTCGATGCGATCGATGACCGCTTCTTGCACGCGGATCTGCTTGCAGTCGCCGATCCGGTCCAGCAGCGGCATCAGATCGGCCAGTTGCTTGCCGGTGAAGGCACCGGCCGGATCAAAATGCAGGTCGATTGCAGCCTTGATGGCGGGGTCCAGGCGCTCGATGCGCTCGGCAAAAAGCGCCGGGCCGTCTTTCACCGAATCCCAGAACAGATCGACAAAGGGAAAGCGCTCTTTGGCGAGTACTTGTTTGAAGTGCCGGTTCTTTTTGAGGGTTTCGGCGGCAAAGACCAGGTGCTTGCAGGTGCCCAGCCGATTGGTCAGATAATCCGGGCAGGTGCAATGCCCCTGGCCCTTTTCCGGATCGTGCAAGGTGACCGTGTACTGCCTGCCCACAGCGGTCTGCACGAGGTGTTGGCCTTTGAACATTTCGCCGGGGGTCAGTTCCATGGGCTCGGTTTTGGCCCTTTTGCGGCGGTCCTCGACGGCCTAGGCCTTGATTTCATCGGCGCTCAGATAGGGATCTTCCGGCGCGGGCATTGAATCTGCGGCCCTTTTCCACTGATCCAGGATGGAATGCACGTCCAGCAGGGCCGCCACCGTGTGCTTGCAGCCGGTGCCCGGATAGGGGCAGGAGCAGAAACTTTCAACGCGATCGGCGCCAAGGCGCACCTCGGTGACATAATCACCGAAACTGCCGTCCACGTCATAGACAAAGCGGCCGGCCTCTTTGTCCATCTCGCGCAACATAAAAGCGCCAGTGGCGTAGATGCCGGTGCCCCGCCTGAAAATCACCGCAGAATCGGCCACCTGGTCGCGGATGTAGTTTTTGGTCAGTTCGAGCATCGTCGGTCTCCCCCAAAATGGTTAAACGCATGACGGCGAAGCGCAAAAGGATATTATTTAGACGAACCGAAGCGTCAAAGGCAAGAGGGCAGTGCGGCCAGAACATCGGCGATGAACGCATCGGTGTTCCAGGCCGTGCGCGTGGTGGTGGCGCCAAAGCGCACCAGCACGGTCTGGCGGGAGGGGATCACGATGACTTTTTGCTCCTGGAACCCTTCGGCGGCAAAGGCATCGGCGGGTGCTGCGGGCCAGCGCCGGTTGCTTGGATTGCCCGGCTCGCCGGCATTGAGCCAAAACATGGCCCCGTACCGGCCCTGGGGGGCAGCAGCCGTTGGCGCCGTGCTGTAGCCCACCCACCCTTCGGGCAGTATCCGCTGCCCGTTCCATATCCCGTCGTTTAAAAAGAGCAGGCCGAAGCGGGCCCAATCCCGGGCCGTGGCCAGCATGTAGGAAGATCCCACGAATGTTCCCGAGGGGTCGGCCTCCATCACGGCGCTTGTCATGCCGATGCGCTCAAAAAGGGCCTGGCGGATGAAATCATGGACGTTGGGGTGGTCTTGCGCAGCGGCCCGGCGCACAATGCGGCTGACGATATTGGCCGTTCCACTGGAATACGACCAGCGCGTGTCCGGTTCGGCGGCCAGGGGTTTGGCCGCGGCAAAGGCGGCAAAATCCGGGCTGCCGTAAAGCATGTCCGTGGCGTCGGCCAGGGGAACGTAGCGTTCCTCAAAGGCCAGCCCGCTGCTCATCCGCAAAAGCTGATCCAAGGTGATGCGGCCGCGCGGGTCACCGGCCCCTTGCCACTCGGCAACCGGCGCCGGGGCCTGCAAGGCGAGCCTGCCCTGTTGGACGAGAATGCCCACCAGGGCATTGGTGACGCTTTTGGCCATTGACCAGCCCAAAAGGGGCATGGCCGCATCAACACCGGGGCCATAGCGCTCGGCAATGATCCGGCCCTGGTAAACGACCACCACGGCCCTGGTGTTTTTCAGCCCTTCGGCACTGTCCTCGGCAAAGGCAAGGTCCAGGGCCTGTTGCAGGCGGCCGGCATCCACACCCACAGGCGCCACGCCGGCATCGTGGCCGTTGCCCTCGGGCCAGGGCAAGTTGGGGTTCAGCGGCGTTGGGTTCGGGGCCTTGCCGATCGTCTGTTGCCGAAGCTGCTCCTCGGATGTTCCCACGACCAGCGTACACCCGCAGCCCTCGCGGAAAACGGCCACGGCCTTGGCCAGGCCGAAGGCATCGGCTTGAACCCGCTGCCGGGGCCTGTCAACGGCCACCGTGATGGCTGCGGCCAGGGGGTTGACCGGCCGGACATCCTCGGCAAAGGTTTTGGCCGGGTCACGACCGGATACGAACACGGCCGAGCAGACGTATTTGGCGGCATATCCGGTGCCAATGGGCAGGGCTTTTGACAACAACCAGGCAACGGCAAGCAATGCGGCAACGGCCACAACACCACCGGCGGTCAGGATACGTTGTTTTGCGGTTTTTAGCGGCATGACCCGTCTTTTACCAAAAAACGGACTGCAACACATCACCAAAGTTTCCCGGAGCCTGTCGGGTTGGGGCCGGTCCCGCCCGTCGGACCCGAGGCAATCTCTTTGGGTTCCAAAGGCCCTGCTCATGTTGACTTCACCGGCCGCCTCTCTTAAGCTGACGGACATCGGAACCGACACCCTTGCGCGACCCGGGCCGGATG
>Ga0116204_1000525_pt1 | contig 21961 bp, 24 predicted proteins | sample LakKivwa52mmetaG_FD_94481 | JGI IMG/M metagenome (GOLD analysis project Ga0116204, IMG submission 94481) | Anoxic lake water microbial communities from Lake Kivu, Rwanda to study Microbial Dark Matter (Phase II) - Lake Kivu water 52m metaG | ecosystem: Environmental > Aquatic > Freshwater > Lake... | reverse complement strand
ATTATATGTATATATGAGTGATACACAAGAGCCTCGCGGTATACAAACTTTACTCCCTACAGCAAATAGTAACATTCACAAAACAAAAGAAGAAAAAGAAAGGATTATATTAGAGGCTTCAAGTGCATATGAAAAGTATCTTGATGCATTACAAATTGATTGGCGAAATGATCCAAATTCTGCAAATACACCATTACGTGTTGCAAAATCATTTGTAAATGATATTGGTTGTGGGTGTTATCAAGAAGCACCAAAAATTACTGCGTTTCCCGCAGATGGATACAATGGTATGGTATTTGAAGGAAATATTCCATTGAGATCATTGTGTTCTCATCATCATGCACCGTTTATGGGCAGAGCCCATGTTGCATATATTCCAAAAGATGAAAATGGAACTGTTGTAGGTTTGTCTAAATTAAATAGAATTGTAGAATTTTATGCAAGAAGGCCACAAATCCAAGAAGCATTAACAAAACAAATTCATGATGCAATTACTAATGTTTGTATTAACAATAGAGGAGTTGCGGTTATGTTAGAAGCAACACATACATGTGTTTGCAATAGGGGTGTAAAACATGATGGAACAGTTATGAAGACATCTGTATTAAGTGGTGCATTTTTTGATGATTCTAAAACAAGAGAAGAATTTTATTTCTTTGTAAATCAAAAATAAATAAAAATATGAACAGACGTGATAATATAAAAACGTTTGCAGGTACAATTTTAGCTGGGGCTGCAGGAATTCCCTTTACATCTCAATCTATACTGCTTAATAAAAATGTACTAACATCAAAAGATATGCATTTATTATTTAATATTCAAAAGGTACTTGAAGGGAATAATACTGGATTAATTTTTAATCTTGTATGTAGAGAACCCCATGAAAATAAATATGCAAAAATTATAATGCCCAATGATTCTAAAAATGATATACCCACACTCCAATTTCAATTTGAAAAACAAGTCATTAGCTGCAACAGAATGATACATGGAAACGTTATAAATAGTACCAATCAATTTATCAATTATGTAATTGATAATATTATACCAATTAAACAAACAAAACCATATGATAATGTTGATTTATTTATTGAAGCAAATCAAATTTCATTAAGATCCCATCGTGGTGCAGCTAATGTAATTATGACACACCCTGATATTAAATTTACACATTGGGAACAATATTTAGATAGATTTAATTTTGTTTATAGTGAACATATGCCAAAAAATAAAATTATTATGTGGTATAATGGTCATGAATTTTATGATGGCGCAGTAACTATTATACACAGGGAAAATAATATTAATGAATATATGTTATGTATTCATGATGATTGTATTGACAAATATTGCTCTCTAATTGAAATATAAAATGAAAAATTATCAATTTGAATTAGAAGAAAGGGTTAAAAAAACAAAAGGTAGTTATCAAGCAGAAGGAATTATTAAAGCAAGATTTTTAGCTGATGATGGTACACCTAGATATGTTTTCAGGTTTGATGAACCACCCGGATTGCTTCATATTTTTAATGAGACACAGCTTACAAGAATAATACCTTTAAAAACAGTTCATTTTAAAAAAACAGGTATAAAATTAGATTATACACAAACAAGTTAAAATGAATATATTTGCAACTGATATTAATCCTATTAAAGCAGCAAGAGATTTGTGTGATCAACATGTTCGTTCTAAAATGATTGTTGAATCAGCACAATTATTGCAAAATGGCTTTCCCCAAGAAGTTTTAAATAGTGATGAATGCCCTAAAACACAAAAAGGAAGACCAAGAAAATCAGGTTGGGCACATCATCCATGTTCTAAATGGGTTGTTGCATCAAAATCTAATTTTATTTGGCTTCTGAGACATGCATTGGAAATGTGTAGAGAAAGAGAAAGAAGATGGCCTAATAGTAATCCTCATTTTTCTGAAACCTTTCTTCAATGGGTTGTGAAAAATTTAGATAAAGCAACATTAGTTCCGAATGGAGATATAACACCATTTGCAATTGCTATTAACAATGAAAAGAATTGTCGCAAAATACAACTTTTCGAAAAATGGGATCCAATTAAAAAATATAAAGCATATATTGCTTTAGATAAACCCTTTGCTACATGGACGAATAGCAAAAAACCAATTTGGGTTACTAACTTTCAATCTCTACATTTACATTGAGGCTGGCAACATCTTCTTGGGATGGATCTACGACTGCTTGCAGGTGATCTTCAATAAAATCTTTACAAACAAGTATTTTATAAAGATTTGTTGTTCTATCCGCAATTGAAAATGGAATATCTTCAAAAATCTGATCACCAAGTTTTACATTAAAGTTTACAACTGGTCTTTTTTCAATATTATTGGAACCAACATTAATATCAATTGTATCTGCCAGGGGTTTTTGAATATTCCTTTCATTTACTGTACGAAAAATAACATGTTTTCCTTGAATTTGAATATTTGTTCCATGTAATACATTATGACCACTATTACCTGTATCTAATTTTGCGGGAATAGTTCCTAATCCATCTAATTCCATAAATTCGATTAGACCTAAAACCCATTTTTCAAGAAAATATTGCTTAAAATTCATTTTAAATATTTAGGATTTTAGCAATTAGTTCTTTATCACTTTGAGAAACAACATCTGGTACAAAATAATTTATTGCATCGGGATCTTTTCTTAGAATTTTTTCTCTTGTCATTGAGCCAGATATACCTTCTTCTTGCATTGGTATTTTAACAACATTTACAAGCGGATATTTTTCTACATTTTTAATAAAATAATCAAAACGTTTTATATCTTCATCTTTTGAACCAGCACCAACAACAATTTTCTTTTCTGTATTACTATCAGCATAATCGTAAATTGATTTTACTGGTGTAATATTAGATATTTCAACTTTAGTTGGTTTAGGGAGATATTTTACATAAACTTCCCAGATTGCTTTTGATTGTTCTGGTGTAATACCATCTCTTTCTTTTTTACCAATAAAAATAATTCCTTCATTTGCATCTTGGAGAAGATATTCAAATGCTTTGTAATGTCCTTTTGTTGGAGGTTTAAAACCACCAGCAATAATAGCAACAGAAGGAATTACATCATTTGTTAGTTCATCAAATTGTTCAAAAAATTTTGATTTGAAATTTTTCAAATTGCACGTCCTTTCTGTGTATGAAATTTAGGATTAATAATTTTAAACATAAAGGGTTCACCATTAAGTCGCTTAAGTTTTATTACAATGCCTTCATATTCACCCAATTTACCTGCTAATCTTCCCAAAACATTTAATATTTTAAGATGCATTTGTTTTTGATGAGGCAATAGCATCTTAATTAATTTTTGCCGAATTTTTTTCTTTTCTTCTTGATCTGGTCGTTTTCTTGATGTACTATATAAAACGCTTTCGTAATCTGGATTTTGTGTTTCAAATGATTCTATATCGTATATTGCGCCTCTCATTTCTCTTGAAAGATCAATTGGTTCAAATACATCAATATTTAAAGGAAGAAATTTTACTTCTTCATTTGATAAATTAACAAGACTGTTTGTTATGTCATATAACAGATTTTCTGATATTTGTCTCCCCCAAAAATCAGTTATATTTATAATAGGAAAAGTTGACCAAGACCCTAACTTATCTCTTTCATAATTTGTTGCAACAAAATATACCAAATTTGAATTTTCTTCTCTTGAAAGAGCAAACGGTGAATACAACCACTCAGCTTGTACTCTTATACCACCCAAATCTAAATTCTTTTTGTATTTGTAGAGTATATTAAATACAAGTTCCTTTATTTTCTTGAAATTTTCAGTAAATGCTCTTTTTGTTGGTTCATGTTTTATTTTGCCTTCAAAATTTCCATCAGTTACGGGTTCAGTATAACTTCCTTGTAAAAAGAACTTATCTTCTGGTGTCACACCAAATTTAATTGATAACCCGTCTGCTTTTTCCGAAACAGAAGAATTAGCTGGATTGATAACACCACTATTATCTTTAAGTGTATAAACCAATTCTTTAAAATTTTCAAAACTCATTGAATATTGATCTGGTTTATATTCTGAATATAAATGTTGAACACCTACTCTTTTACCTTCTAAATTAGTTGATTCATGAATTTGATGCGGTGCATTTATAAGTACTGCAATATCTAAATTTGATGTTTTTAATATAGTTTGTCTTGATTCATCTAATGCAGTAAGAACTAAATTTGGATCTTTTAGTTGTTTTAAAAGATATGACATTATTGATTTAATACTATCAAGATCTTTTGTTTTTGCATTGGGAGATTTAAGCAAAATCTGCGCAATTCTATCTGTATTTTTATTTTCAATTAATGTATTTGTAGTTCTATCTATTAATCCATTAATACTAAGCTTTAGATTTAGGTTTTTTGCAAGATTTGATAAAACAATAGATTGGTGTTTGCCATTAAATGGTGGGGTTTCATTATTTGCTAAAATAAATTGCGCAAAGTGCACATCATCTACCACCATAAAATCTGTTTGTACATATTGTTCTGTTTGATTTTGTATGGGTGTTCTAAAATGAACACTAATGCCAGATCTTGCAATATAATCAGCCGGATTTAAATTGCGTTCTTCACACCAATTTTTTAATATTTCATATAATTCAATTTTGGAAATTTCAGTTCCTGGTATTGCAATATCAATATCTCCTGATGTTGGTCTTTTACCTGTACTTCCAAGTAAATTATTTCTTAAGTTGATTCCAACAATGCGTGACAGAAAATCTACTGTTGGCCAAACATCATGTAAATTAATTCGAACAGTAGGGTGTTGTTTGAAGACATTGCCGCCTTCAACTATTATTTCTTTATAAAATTGACCATATGAAATCATTTATTGTACTAAAATTTGGAAGCCTCCATATGCTTTACCACCACCTTCACCACCGATTGAGCCCGCGCCGGTTCCTGGTATAACTGTTAATTTATTTATATTTTTCAACACTTGTTCTACATTAGTTTTATAGTTATCAGTAAAAGGGCCTATTACAACTTGTTTGTCTAACCCTAAGGGTGCATTACTATTATAAAATATAATATATACAAACTTTTCATATTCTTGATAATCTATAACTTGTAATCCACCAATCATATTACGCGCCAAATGTACACTATCGCTGTATGTATGTCTTTGTGATTTGATATATTTTTTAATTAGAGGTAAAGCAAGTTCCGTGTCTCTTGCAAACCATGAAATACTTTCTGCCAGCAAATCTTCATTATCAGAAATATCAAATAATGAAAAATAGGAATTAAAATTAGTTATTTCACCAATTTTACTGTTTGAAGTAACCAATTGTTCATAATTTTTTAAATTTATCAAATTATAAACTTCTTCTAGAAGTTTTTGTATTTTTAAAGATGTAATATTAGTATTGATATTGTATTTTTTAAGAGCTTTTAATATTTGTGTATCAACATTAGTACGCATGCCTTTTGTTGTTCCTTTAAATACAAGCAATTTTTCATATTGTGAAGGATTTATTATATCTTGAAATGTTTCTAGGTCTATAATTAATTTCTGAAAAATATAAAATATACTTTCCATTGAATTTGGTCGCGAGATATTATATGGTATAAAAACTTTTGATGTATTATTTATATCTTCAAAATCTTTAAGATGTTTATTTATGTTTAAAATTAACTGTTCTTGATATTGATGCACAAATCCTTCTTGATGAATTTGTTGATAAATTTTATTATAACCTTTTGCAATTCCCTTCAATACAGAACCTCCTGAAGGTCTTCCAGAAGTTGCTTTTAATTCTATTTCTTCTCCTGTACTAGGTAAAAACAAATCCCCTTTTTGTGGATTTATTGCTTCAGAATATAACGTTGCAAGTACTTCACCAGGGCCAACATTTACATTGTTTTCTGTAAAAACAATTGCATTGCGAATGAACATTAATAATTCTGGATTAGTAATGTGTTTGTATTCATTTAATTTTTTGTGAAAGCCTGAAAAAGATTTTTTATTAAGATTTTCTTCAAAGTTTTTAAGTTTTCCTTTTTGTTTCTTATCAGTTATATGTTGTATTTCTTTAACCACATGTTTAAATACGCCTTCATTTTCAATTTGAAGAAATGATTGCAAACCTTTTTTAAGCTGATTTATAATATTAAAAGTTGCAGCTTCTGATGTCCATCCCCCTAATTCAACCCATCTTTTTAGTAATGAATCAAAATCTGCTTTAATTTGGAATTGTGTTGAAATGATTTTTTTTGCAGTTTTATCATCAACTTCTAATTCTTTTGTACGCCCATCTTTAAATGTAATTTGGATAATTGCTTCCGAATAAATATCCCTCAACGTTTTTGCTGGAGAATATTTTTCTCGTCTAAAAACAGGTTTATTATATGTTTCTGTTAAATTGCGATCCATATTAATCTGCAGAAGCTAATGGTTGTTCAATACCCTGATTCGGATTAATAATACTCAAGATTTCGTCTTTAATTGGTCTTACATTAATATCTTTTTCAACTTTAAGAAGAGATTGATAATCAAGCAATTTTGATTTATCTTCTACTGATAATGAATTAGGATCAAAGAACACTGCATCAAGAATATTAATGACATATTCTAATTCACCTTCACTTGTAAGAGGCAATTCTTCTGGCGGTTCTTCTGCAGGTTCAGTAATATCAGGTGGTATTTCACCTTCTCCACCAGGCGCCATACTTGGATCTGGTGGCATTTCCGCTCCTGGGCCTTGTTCTCTAAGTAAGGCCATATATTGTTGCATAATTTTTAGTGTTTTCATATTAAAATCCGCTGTTTCCTTTCATTTTTTCTGCTGCTTTGATTATTTCTTCTTGTGCATCTCCTATTGCATTTGCTAAACGAGGATTCTGTGGTTTAATTTTTTTCGGATCTTTTAAAATAGCATTACTGATAGGATTTTCATCTTCACTTTCTTCTTCTGGTCTTACAAGTGCAAAACGAACAGGCCTTCCCATTAGATTTATAACTAATTGATCTTTATCAATACCTGCTGCAATGCCAGCACGTTTCAAATGTGTTACAACGCTTTGCAAAGATATACCCGAATGCATTTCGTTAATAATATTAAGAAATTTGCTCATAAAATTATTTATGTGAAAAGTAAAAGCTTGGCGTTGTAATCATTAAAGTATTGTGTTGCAAAAAAATCCAATTTCATTTTTTTCAATTTTTTACGAATTTGAATTAATGAACATGGTTTATTTCGTAAGAATTTTGTTTGTGCAAATACATCAAATTCATCTTGTTCAGAAATAGAAGGTTCAAAATTATAACTATCTATAAATTGATAATATGTCATATCTGCTTCAAAAATAGGAAATTTGCATATATTAAAAACTTTAATTAAATCTGCTAAAACAAATGGGGGTGATGCACAATTTCGATGTATATAAAAGCAAAAATTTGAAATATGGTTCGCTTTTATATAATCAAAAATTCTTGTTAGTGTAAAATGAAGATTTAATAATTTTGCATCTTCATTTTGTTCTACATCACTAGTACCAAACCCATATTTTTCAAGTTGCTCAATATTATAATAACTATTTTGCAAAAAGTAATATGTGTTAATGACACATATCCCTTGAATTTTTGATGTTACTGATTCGTATATTGATGATTCCATTGTAAAAATTATCATTTAGAAGTACATCATTGTCAAATTGAAATTTTGCTTCATAATAACTCATTTCTGATTTGCTGTTGCACCACTTTAATATTTCAAATTGAAATTTTTCTTTGCCTTGCGTGTTTATATCTTCATTGAGTTCCCTTGAAGATGATGTATAAGATTTCCAATCTGTTTCTGTCAGTATGTGTCTTTTATTTTTCTTGCCCTTAAGTGGTTTTAATTTTTTTACTGAAACACACTGTTTTTTGCCAATATATTTCCTATTATTTGTAAGATTAGTAATTTGATAAACGAAACCATATGGGGGTTCATTCAAATCATATTGTGGATATATGCTCCAGTGTCCTGTATCCATTATTTTTTCTTACTCTTTGCTTTCTTTTTCCGTTTTTTACGACGCTTAGTATTTATTGCACCAAATCTTGTTTGAACTTTACTTCCTAAAACTTTTGGTAACCTTGAATCTCCTGGTGCATACCAATCTCCACTAGGAGCACCAGCACCCAAGGAAAACGATGCAGCTGGCCCAAATGCAGTACCAGCTGTATTTTCATGGAACTCTTTAAATGTTCCTATTGATTTATCCATATAAATAATTATAATTAGTTAGTGGAATTACTTGAAAAGTATAGGTCTGAGATTGCTGCAGATTTGTATATTGATGATTTTAATATCAAAGAAGCTCAATTAAAATTACCAAGCCGTAAACATTTTTGGGTTGCTAGGTTAATTGATGCAAAAATTGCCCAAAAGGAACTAATTCGCAAAAAAATTAAACTTAAGGAGTTGCTTATAGCAAAAATAAGAGATGAATCCCCTGTAAGTTTATCAAATCCTACAATTGAAAAATTAGTTAGTGATAGAGAAGAGATGCAAAAAATTAATAATAAAATTGATGAATATGATATTCTTATTTTGTATTTAGAAAAGGTTGAAAAAATATTTTCAACTCTTCATTGGGAAATAAAAAATATTATCGATATTAATAAAGCAGAACAAATGTGATAAATCTTGATTTAAATACAAAAACAAATAGATTAAAAATTTCTTGTGAAAGAGAAAATATAAATCAGTTTGAATTACTAAGGGAACATTTTAGTGTTCCAAACACTAATGCTGTTTTTATTAGAAAATATAGAAGAGGTGTGCCATCAAGAATGTATGCAATAACAGCGACTGGTACTTGCGAAGCTGGTCTCTTTTTTGAAATTATAAAATATTTTAAGAAAAATCATATATCTTATAATGTTTCTGAAGAATTAAAAAAATGGTTATTAATTGGATTTGATAATTCAAACATTATATTTGGTAACTACACAAATAAATTAAGAGATTATCAAACAGATTTTTTATCCAAAGCATTAGAAAAAGGAAGAGGTGTTTGTGTTGTTGGAACTGGCGGAGGTAAAACACTTATTACAGCTGCATTAATTGAAAATTATTATAAGAGATTCTCAACACCAAATACATTTAAAACCCTTGTTGTGGTTCCAAATCCAGAATTAGCAGACCAAACACAACGGGAGTTTGTTAAAGAAAATGTATCATTTACATCTTGTATTTGGACAGGTAAAAACGATATTACAGAAGATGTAAATGTAATAGTTTGTAATATCAGCATATTACAAAGTCGATTTGAACAAGAAGATTATGATTGGGTTCAATATGTAGATTTATTAATTTTTGATGAGTGCCATAAAAACCGAAAAAATAATGTTATAGGTAAAATTATTAATAAAATAAAAACGCCACATAAGTATGGGTTTACAGGAACGTTACCAAATAATTTAATAGATAAGTGGAGTATAATTGGCAAGTTGGGACCAGTTATATATGAAAAAGATAGTTATGAATTAAGGCAAGAAAAATATTTAACAGAAGCAAATGTGATTTTTCTAAAACTAATTCACAATAATGTTCCTAAACTAGATTATAATGATGAATTAGAATATATTTTTACAAATAAGTTTAGAAATAATATTATTAAAAAATTATGTGATAAATTAGAAAATAATATTCTTATTTTAACAAATAGGCTAATACATGGTGATTTATTGTATGAATTTTTGAAACAAAATACAAATAAAAGAGTTTATTATATAAAAGGCGAAGTTGAAATTGATATACGCAATGAAATCAAATCTATTATGGAACAACATAATAATGTAATTTGTATTGCAATGAATCAAATTTTTAGCACAGGGATTAATGTCAAAAATATACACAATATTATATTTGCTTCTGCGGGAAAGGCTTTCATCACAATTGTGCAGTCTATTGGTCGTGGCTTGAGATTATCCGATAATAAAGATATTTTGAAAATATTCGATATATCCGATAATTTTAAATATTCTTTAAGACATGCTGAAAAAAGACAGCATATATATAACAAAGAGAAAATAAAAACTATTGAAAAAACAATTAGAGAGGATATAATTTAGAAAATGGCTGCTGAAAAAACTGAATATTATGTAAGCCCGAAGCAATTTAAAGAAGAATTAGCAACTTATTATAAAACAGATATTATAACCGATAGTCTTGCAATTCATTTAAGTAAAATAGCACACGGTTTAAGTTATCATAGATCGTTCATTAATTATTGTGTTGATGAAGAAACTGAAGCACTTACAAAAAGAGGATGGCTAAAATGGGATGAAATAGATATTAATGATATTATTATATCATATGATATATCTAAACATTGTATTGTTGAATCTCCCATAAAAGAACTTTTTATAAACAAAGAATATGTTGGTAAAATGTTTTGGTTAACCAATGATAGAATAGATTCATTAGTTACACGAGGTCATAAATTTGTAACACAAAACGGATTAAAAGCAGTTGAATTTCTCAGACAAGAAGATGTTTTAATTATCAATGAAGATGAATATTTAAAATGTAGTGAAATAAATTTTCATAATGCATTAAACAATTCTGAAATATATTTATCAAATACACCAACCGTTGATTATGAAGGTGTTGTTTGGTGCCCTGTAACTGAATATGGAACATTTGTTTGCAGACGAAACGGAAAAATTGTTATTACCGGCAACACAAATAAAGATGATATGGTGGGTGATGCATTAATCAAAATGTATGCTGCTCTCAAAAACAAAAAATATTCATTTGAAAGAGCATCAAACCCATTTAGTTATTTTAATGCAATAGCGTGGAATGCGTTTATTAATCGAATTAAAAAAGAAAAAAGACAACGTAAAGCTGAATATGATTATAGGCAAAAGGTATACGAAGAAACAATGTCAGACCCAAATATTAGTATGACAAATATATATATCAAGCCAAATTCATCAGACCCATATGACTCTTCCGACGATTAATAAATCTGAGATTGCAATATTTTCTGATTTGCATCTTGGTGTTCATAATAATAGCCACAATTGGCACCAAATTGCATATGATTGGGTAAAATGGTTTAAAAATAAATTAATTGAAAGAGATATTGTAGACATAATATTTTGTGGAGACTGGTATCATGAAAGAAGTGCTATCGGTGGTAATACATTGCACATTTCTAATTTGATTTTAAATGAACTTAAAGATTTTAATTTATTAATGTTAATTGGGAACCATGATATCTATTTTAAATATCGTCGGGATGTTAATTCGTTATCTATCTTGGGAGGTCGCGACAACATATCAATAATTGATAACCCTTTGAGTATACGCGCGTTTAATAAAAAAATGACCTTCTGTCCATGGGGAACAACACTTGAAGAAATCGAGGATAGTGATATATTGTTCGGTCATTTTGAATTAGAAAGTTTTAAGATGAATACCTTTAAAATGTGTTCTGAAGGTATAAAAATAAAGGACATACTAAACAAAGCAAAAATTATATTTTCTGGGCATTTTCATAGAAGACAAACAAAGAAATATGCTAACCAAGCTATATATTATGTTGGTAATCCATTTCATATGGATTTTGGTGATGTAGATAATGAAAAAGGATTTTATTTATTTGATATTAAAACAGAAAAACTTAATTTTGTTGCAAATGAAAAATCTCCCCTATATAAAAAGATTTTATTAAGTGATATAATCAAAGAAAAAACAATAACAGACAAGGTTGAAAATTGGTTTACAGGCAATTTTGTCAAGTTAATAATTGATAAAAATATAACATCGGAACATTTAAATATAATCCTATCTTATTTAAATAAACTGTACCCTTCTTCGCTTGAAACAGAATATGAAAGTCAATATAATAAAATATTTGATGCGGAAAAAAATGACGAAAAAATAAATGCAATTGATATATCCCAAGCAATTGTAGAGTTTATTAATATGCTTGATATTGAAAACAAAGAATCAGTTATAAAATTTACACTGGATTTATACAAGAAGTGCAAAAATGAAAAGGGTTAATTTCAAAACTATAAAATTGCAAAACTTCTTTTCTATAGGCAATGATCCTGTTGTTGTTGATTTTCAAAAAGGATTAAACATTATTACTGGTGCAAACAGAGATAAACCAGATAGAAGAAACGCTCTCGGTAAATCAGCTGTTGCAGAATCATTATATTTTGCAGTATTTGGTGAAACATTAAGGGGAATAAAACAAAAAGACCACATTATCAATAATATAACAGGTGGAACAACTCATGTAGAACTAGATTTTGAAATTTGTACACAAAATAATGTACAACCTTATAAAATAATAAGAAATTTGAATCCTTCTAAAGTATTTCTTTATAAAGGTGGTGAAGATATAACAAGAGATAGTATTAAGAATACAAATAAACATATTGAAATGTTATTAGATGCAACACCAAGTGTTTTTGAAAATTGTATTATTATGACGGTAAACAATTCAATACCGTTTATGGCTAAAAATAAAACCGAAAAGCGTAAATTCATTGAAGGCATTTGTGGAATGGAAATTTTTAGTGATATGTTATCTGAAATGCGGTCTATTTATAATGAAACAAAAAGATTGCATGAAATCGAAAATACAAGACAAGAAGAAATAAAGAATTCGTTTGAAGATTTCAAAACACAACGAAAAAACATTTTAGTTCAACGTAAAGAAACTGTAAAGAAAATTAAAATAAGACAACAAGAAATTATAAAAGAAAAAAAGAAACTTGTTGAAAAATTAAAACAACATAAAAACATTAATCTCCAAAAGCTTGAAAATGAAAAGGGTGAACTTTCATTAAAACTAGAACATTATGATGATAACATTGCACAGTGCACAGAAACATGTGCAGAATTAAAAGCAGGCTTAAATCATAAAAAGGAAAATTTCGAATCAATTATTACATCAGTTGGTATATGCCCTTCTTGTTTAAAGCCAATTGATGAACATGATAAATGTGAATTAGATCAAAAAAGAAAAGCTATTTCACTTAAAATTGTAAAAATCGAAAATGATATAAACAAATGCAATAAAAATATTGATAAATTTAAAACTAATAAACAAAAAGTAAAAGCTAACATTGAAAAGATTGAAACAAAATTAAGAGAGTGTTATATCGAATTGTCGGAAAAGCAAAACATTAAAGAACAAGCATCACAGCTTCAGAAAATACAAAAAGATTTAGAAAAAGATCTCGAAGAAAATAGTAGCAATGAAACTGTTATTGATGAAAAAATTAAAGAAACAAATCAAACATTAAAAACATTACAACGTAAGTTGACCCAATTACAAAATGATTTGTCAACTTATGATATTATCAAATATGTTATAAGTGAAGAAGGTGTTAAATCATATATTGTAAATAAATTATTAGAACTTCTTAATGCAAAAATAATTCATTATCTCAAAAAACTTGATACAAATATTATTTGTGTATTTAATGAATTTTTTGAAGAAGAAATTTTTAATGAAAAGGGAAAGGTATGTTCTTATTTCAATTTTTCTGGTGCAGAACGCAAAACAATTGATTTAGCATGCCTCTTTGCTTTTAATGATTTAAGATATCTGCAGGGCGGCGTTAGTTATAATGTTTCAATTTATGATGAATTGTTTGATTCTTCATTTGATGAAAAGGGAATTGAATTGGTTTTAAATGTTATCAAAGAACGAATTGAAAAAAATAATGAATGTGTGCTTGTAGTCTCTCATAGAAAAGAATCAATTAAAGCAGTAACAGGCGAAGTAATATTTCTTGAAAAAATCAATGGTATAACACATCGTACCGAATTTGTGCAAATGTAGTTGATTCCAAATTAGATTGTATTAATTATGTTTAATGCAATCTCCATTCATTAAACCAAGTGTCCCTGTTTTTACAAAACCTTTTGCTTCTTTTAACAATAATCTAATTAACATTGCGCAAATAAACCCCACACCAAGGGAATTAGACCTGCCAAGATTTGTAAATTATGCAGGAGATTTAGGGGGCTGCGGTTGGTGGCGCATTTTGTGGCCTGAATATGTTCTAAATACTGAAGGTCGCGCAGTATGTTTGACTAATACTGCTATGGTATTAGATCCTCGTTGGTATGCTGGTGTTAAAGCAGTACGAATTCAACGCCAAGCAAGCGGCCATCAAAAAGAATTTATTAAATTTTTAAAACAAGTTCAACAACAACATGGTTTTCGTTTGATATATGATTCTGATGATGTTGTATTTGCAGAAGAGATTCCTGATTATAACAAATTTAAATTTGCATTCGATACCCCTGAAATAAGACAAAATTGTATTGACATAATGAACATGTGTGATGAAATCACAGTTTCATGTGAATTCATGCGCAAGTTATACCAAGAAAAAACAGGGAAAAGAGAAGTTACAGTTGTTCCTAATTTTATTCCACATTTCTGGATGGGATATCAATTTAATGCAAAGAATGTTTATGAAAGTTTTGATAAAAATAAACGTAAACCAAGAGTTCTTTATACAGGATCTGCAGCTCACTATGATGTAGACCATAAAAACAATGGTGTTGATGATTTCTCCCATGTGTTATCAACCGTTATTAATACAGTAGATAAATATCAGTGGGTTTTTGTTGGGGCCTTTCCGCTTCAATTGATGGATTTAGTAAACCAGAAAAAAATTGAATTTCATCCATGGCAATCTTTACTAAGATACCCAACACTTATTGCTAATCTAAACGTTCAAGCAATGATTGCACCTCTTATGGATAATAATTTTAACAGATGCAAGTCTGATATTAAATTTATTGAAGCGTGTAGCCTTGGTATTCCATGTTTAGTACAAGACATGGAAACATATAAAAACGCACCAGATGTATTGAAATTTAAAACAGGAGATGAACTCGAAGCAAAGTTAGACATGATTCTAAATTGGAAAAATCGTTCGAAGTATTACAAAAATGTAGATGTATTACGCAGTTTTGCCTTTCAAAGATATCTTGAACATCCACAAAATATTGATTGTCATATGGAAGTACTAACAACTCCATATGGTTCTCCCGAAAGAAAGAATTTAAGCAGGTATAATTAGTAAATAATAAATAGATGAAGTTGTTTAGCGAAAAGGTGAATGCCACCTTGTCTAGCTCAGGCTTAAACATCCTTCAGGTTAAAAATTTCGAAGAAATTTTTTATGATGTTTTTAGTCTTGAGATAAACGGCCGGCAGTTTACAGTAGAAAAAGTTCAGGATTATCAAGGTAATCCTGTTGTGAACATTCCTGTCATTTTTGAAGGAAAAAAGATTCTTGCTCCCTTTGTTTTAAAGCAAGGCAATATACAGGAAATAATTTTTAATAAAACGCAAGAATATGATTTTGAAGTTGTTGAAGAAAAAGTAGAAGAGATATCTATACCAATCATTGATTCAATTGAAGAAGAACCAGAAATACCATTAGGTTCAGATACACTAACAGAAGTTAAAAGACAAATCCGAAAAGCTAAAGCAAGTGCTCAGCAAGAAATTATTGAATCAGCTAAAAAACAAAAACATCTTCAAGAAAAGGAAATTAATAAAAAAATTGGTGAAGTTGAAGAAATACTTGATAAAACAAGACAACAATTAATTGCAGACTATCTTGAAACAGCAAAACAAATTGAAGATAAGTCTTTATTGTTAATTTCTGAAAGAGAATCAAAACTTGAAAAACAACGTAATCAAGAACTTAGAGATTTACAAATTTCTATTAGAGATAAAATACAACAAGAATTTAAAAAGGTTCATGATACACTTACAAAAGCGAAAAATAATTTAGGAAATAATATTCAGTTTAAGATTACTGAAAAATTTGATGAAGAAGTTAAAAAATTAGAAAAACAATTTCTTAATCTAATTGAAAAAACCACACAAGAAAAAATTGATAATGTTCAAAAAGACATTATTAAATTAATTCCTGAAGATAAACAAGATTTTTATGTTGACCAATTAGTAGAACTTAAAAATGAATTTACACAAGGCATAAATCGGGCATTAAGTCGTATTGGTAATATAAAATCAAAAACTCAATCGGAACTATCGGAACTAAAAGAGTCTATTACACAATTAACAGCTGATATATTAACAAGTGCAACATTAAAAATTGAGCAATATTATAATGACAACATCGTAGTAGTTGAAACAAAAATTGATAAAGAAAATAGTGCTCTTAAAAAGGAACTACAGACATTAATTGAACAAAGTAAACAATCAATTCTTAATGAAGTTACAAAAATTAATCCTGTTGATGTATATACTGAAGCATTAAAAGTTCCAAAAGATGCAGTTAATGCAGATCAAATTAAAAAAGACCTTCAAAAAGATATTGAACTTAGATTTAGTAATGAATTGAGAAATCTAAAACGTTTAGTTGAGTTAAGTTCTTCTGGTGGTTCTGGTTCAGTAGCAGTTCAATTTGCTAATGGTGGAACTATGTACGGCGATTTAACTGTTGTAGGTAAATTATCCGCTAATGAATATTTGGGAATTATATTTCCACCAAGTGATTATTTACCACTTTCTGGGGGAACAGTAAACGGAAATGTAACAATTACCGGAACACTTTCTGTTACAAATCTTGAAGCTCTTTCTGCAAATATAACTGTTCTGGATATTAAGCAGTACGAGCTTAGTGGTTTTAATATTACAGGAAATACAACTGTAAACGGTACATTATCAGCAACAAATGTATATGGAAATAACATTGTTTATACAACTGAAAATCAAACAATTAGTGGTACAAAAACATTTGTTAATACATTAAGTGCAAAAGAAAATGTTGTAATTGATGGCAACGCAACTCTTGGCGGCAATCTATCCGCAACTGGTACTGGATATTTTGGAGGAAAGGTAGGAATTGGTGTAAACGACCCTGATTCTTCACTTGAAGTTAAAGATACATTCAAAGTTGCGGCAGGTTCAAACAATATGCCAGTAACCATTTCCCAATTATCTCCTGCGGCCAATCTCGTTGCTTCTGCGGGTGCAATGTATATTCGCAGCGGCCCCTCCGCAAATATGGTTTTTCAAACCAATAATGGAACTGAATACATGCGAATTCAATACACGGGACAAGTTGGCATAGGAACATCCACACCAAACGAAAAACTAACCGTTTCTGGAAACATATCCGCCACAGGATGTGTATATTCTTCCTGTGCATCAATATCTTCTTTAAATGTGGGTACTATTACAAATGTAACCGTTCTTAGTTCCTTCACACTACCACTTTACACAACAACACAAAGAGATGCTCTAATTGCATCTGCTGGAAACGTTATTTACAATACAACAACTGGAAGAATCAACAATTATACAGGTACCGCATGGAACACAACCGTAATTGGTGAAGGAATTACAAAGATTGTTTCTCTGACTCAGGCGGAATATGACTTGTTAACTCCTGAAACAACTACATTCTATGTAATAACAGATGCACCAAGCATATTACAAACAACCATTTCAACAAAGACAGTAGATTATACAATTACAAGCAACGATTCCACAATCATTGCAAATGGCGCAGGAATTACAATTACACTTCCAAGTGCCAACGGATTAAACGGAAGAATATTTGTAATTAAAAATAGAAACGCAGCAAGTTGCACACTTTCTGCATATGGAGCAGAAACAATTGATGATGAGAACACAATAACCCTCATTTCAAAGGAAAGCGCAACGATTCAAAGTGATAACTCAAATTGGTGGATAATATAATATGGCAGTAAAATTAGCAGTAGGAAGTAATATTTTAGGAAATCAAGGTATTGTTGCTACAACAACAAACGAATGGGGGGAATATATTAGACCTACTGATTGGATAGATATACCAAATCCAACACAAGATAGTTATTTATATGGATTATTTGGTGTAACTGAATATGGTCCTAATTATGTAACAGTATGGGCAACAGTCAACACAGGAACATGGAGTGTTGATTGGGGTGATGGAAATGTTGTAGCTGGTTCAGGTGTGACAAAACACGAATATAATTTTAATGATATTGATCCATCAACCGAAATAGTCAGAGGCGGTGTAAAAATGCGACAAGTTATAATAAAATTAATTTCAACGCATAATTTTACTAATTTTAGGTTGTTTTATAAACATACTTCGGATATTGCAAGTATTGGGGAACACATGTGGCTGGATATTGAAATGGGATCACCAGAATTAGTACAACCGCGTTTATCATATCCATTTGCAGCTAGTGCAAGGTGCCAATGGCTTGAAAAGGTTAAATTTACAAATATTCCGAATACTATTAATTTACACCAAGCATTTAGGGGATGCACCGCTTTAAAACAAATTTTAGGATTAGATGGAAAAACAACTGCAGATTTGACCTATACATTTTCAGGGTGTTATAGTTTATTGCGTTTACCGGTTTTAGATACTTCAGCAGGTGCTATTCATAGTGGATGTTTTAATGCTACCAATTTTCGGAAATATCCATATAGTATGAATAATGGAGCAGCATTGTCATATCAATTTTTTAATGCTTATGGATTAACAGAATTTCCAAAAGATCTTGTACCTGTTGCTAATATGACATCGTTTGCTATTCGTTGTTATGCAGTACAAGAAATACCCATTTGGAATTGGATTAATACTACTAATGCATACCAAGCTTTTTATACTTGTATAAGTATAAAAAAAGCTATATTGCCTAATTTTCATAATGTTACTGATGCAAGAGCTATATTTTTTGGTGACGTGTCTTTAGAAGAAGTAGAAATGGACACAAGTGGTGTATCTCTTGCAAACGAAATGTTTAGAGGTTGCGCTTCTTTAATAGGCGTAGAATTAAATTGTGCAAATATGACAGTTACAACAGATATGTTTTTAGGTTGTGTTATGTTACAAAAATGTGTATTAAATGGTTTGACAAGAGGTGTTAATTTAAATGCTACTAGTATGACTAGATTAGCAGCAATTGAATTATTCAATTCACTTGGAACTGCTAGTGGTTCTCAGACTATAACATTGACAAATACACCTGCAGCACTCACATTAACTGCTGATGATATTGCAATTGCAACAGGAAAAGGATTTACAGTAACAGTATAAATTTATGAAAGGATTCTATAAAAAACAAGAAGATGGAAGTATATTAAAAGCAAATGAAATACATGCGCCTGGTATATCTTTAACCGAAGAAAACAAAGAAACATATGATGGGTGGAGATGGTTTGACACATCTGAAGAAGCGTATACTTATTACTCTACAAACAGTGATACTGCAACGCCAAGACAAATTCGATTGGCAATGTTGAGTTTGGGAATAACACCAAATCAAATTGATGCAATGATTGGAGATAATGAAGCTGCTAAAATTGAATGGCACTATGCAAGTGTTATTAAAAGAGATCACCCATTGGTTGTATCATTAGGAACGGCATTAAACAAGACAACAGAAGAGATTGATGCATTATTTCAATATGCTAAAACCCTGTAAATATAAATATGAGTTATTTTAAAAGTTTTATATTAGACACAGATAACATAAGCGGTGATGCATTTGGTCGTCTTCGCACATCTACACCTACAACTATTTTTGATAGTAAACAGATATTTAACAATCAATCATTACAATGGGATGACCAACAGACATCTGGTGCTGGTACAACATCAACATGGACAGCAAGTGCAGCATCATCTGTTATGGCGATTTCTGCAACAACTGCTGGTACAAGAGTAAGACAAACATTTAGAAGGTTTAATTATTTTCCAGGTAAATCCCAATTAGTATTAGCAACGGGAGTTCTTGCAAAATCTGGTGGTGGTACAGGAATTACAAGACGCTTTGGGTTATTTGATGAAAATAATGGATTCTTTCTTGCAGATGAACAGGGCCACAATATGGAATTTCAAAAAGAACTTCTTCACATACAGGAGGATTATCCACACAATTTATACCACAAAGTTCATGGAATGTTGATCCATTTAATGGAACTGGTCCCTCTGGAATTACAATAGACTTTACCAAAGCTCAAATTTTTGTATTGGATATGGAATGGCTTGGTGTTGGAAGAGTGCGTACAGGTTTTAATATTGACGGCGTAACACATCCAGCACATGTATTTACACATGCAAATCATATATCTCATGTTTATATGTCCACGCCAAATTTACCATTAAGATACGAAATTAGCAATAGTGGAACAGGACAAATTGCATCATTAGAACATATTTGTGCATCAATTCAGTCTGAAGGTGGAACAGACGAAATAGGAAAAGTATTATATGTTTCAACAAGTGGAACTGCGGTTACTTGTACATCAGAAAATATAACATATGCCATTCTTGGAATTAAACTTAAGAGTTCATATATTGGAGAAACTGTAAAATTAATTAAATCAGAACTTCAGATTCAAACCGCATCTGATAAAATTGAATGGACATTAAGATTTAATCCGACTGTTGCTGGTTCGTTTACATACGCAGATTTAACAAATTCTGGATTACAGGTAGCTCTTGGTGCAACCGCAAATACTGTTACAGGAGGTACAATAATTGCGGGAGGATTTTTTGAATCGGGTGGTAATCAAGCAGGTGCAGGTGGTTCAAGGGGGCAATCATTGGATAATGCTCTTATATTAGGTTCCGCAATTAATGGTACAGTTGATTCTATTGTTCTATGCGCAATGCCAGTCGGTGGAACATCTGGTGTTGGAGTTGAAGGTAGTTTAACAGTGAGAGAAGTAAGTTAATTGATTTTTAATTTTAATCGATTATAATATCATATATGTATCGAAACGTCGTATTTGATTCACGACATGGAGAAATTGTACTTTTTACATGGAATGAAAATGGTGAAAGAATCGAAACAAGAGAACCATTTAAACCATATTTGTTAATTGAAAGCCCCAAGGGAACCAAAACATCAATTTTTGGAACTAAATTAGAAAAAAAAGCTTTTAAAAATTATTTTCTTCGAAGCCAATACATTCAAGACAGTGGAATACGAAGAATTTTCGAAAATTTCACACCAACCCAGCAATTTTTAATTGATAAGTATTGGGATCAAAAAGAAAATGAAAATTTCAATAAATTTCCACTAAAAATAATTTATATTGACATTGAAACCAATACAATGGGCCAAGGATTTCCTAATATTGAAGATCCAGATCAAGAAATTAATGTTGTAACGTGTTATGATTCATTAAAACAGAAATATTTTACATTTGGTTTAGGGGAATTTATTACAAATGAACCAGATATCATTTATAAAAATTGTAAATCAGAAAAAGAATTACTAGAAAGTTTAATAAAATTTCTGAGAGATGATCCTTGTGATTTATTAAGTGGCTATGCATCAGAAACATTTGATATTCCATATCTTATTAATAGATGCAATAAAATACTTGGTGAAGAAGCAACAAAGAAGTTATCTCCTGTTAGTTTTATTCGTAAATCATATTATGCAAGCAAATTTGGTAAGCAACAAATGAGATATTATATTGAAGGTATATCTTGCATTGACTATCTTGAAATTTATAAGAAGTTCTGTTTTACAGAAAGACCAAGTTATAAATTAGATTATATTGCAAATATTGAAATTGGTGAACAAAAAGTTGATTTTGGTGATATGTCCCTTGCACAATTAGCTGAATCTAATTGGAACAAATTTGTTGAGTATAACATTCACGATGTTAGATTACTTGTTAAATTGGAAGAAAAATTGCAATATATTTCATTGTTACGAATGTTAGCATATACTGGATTGTGTCCATTTGAAAATGCATTAGGAACAATAACAGTTGTAAATGGAGCAATGGCTTGCCAAGCAAGACAACGTGGAGAACATGTTCCTACATTTGTTAAAGATAAAGAAAGTTTTACTGGCACTTATTTTTGTCGCTTAACCTTATGATTGAAAAATATGACCTGAAAAAAAAAACAACATAAAGTGACTACAGAT
>Ga0116204_1000524_pt1 | contig 21971 bp, 9 predicted proteins | sample LakKivwa52mmetaG_FD_94481 | JGI IMG/M metagenome (GOLD analysis project Ga0116204, IMG submission 94481) | Anoxic lake water microbial communities from Lake Kivu, Rwanda to study Microbial Dark Matter (Phase II) - Lake Kivu water 52m metaG | ecosystem: Environmental > Aquatic > Freshwater > Lake ... | reverse complement strand
GCCCTGCGTGGGCAGGCACGGCTTATGGCCATCAACAAATCATCCCATCATATTGATTATGATCTAAAAACCGGTGATTTTTTAAATTTTCCCAAACCTGGCGATCTAGTTGTCCTCAACAACACCAAGGTAATCAAGGCCAGGCTCCTGGGTCATTTTGATACAGGGGGTCAGGCGGAAATTTTTTTAATCCGGCAGGTAAGCACTCTTCCACATGTATGGGAGGTTTTGCTTCGCCCTGGCCGCCGAATGAAAGCGGGTAAAAAAATTAAAATAGGGCCGGCTTGGGCTACTGTATTGCCCCAAGCGCATCCAAAAGCAGGTGTATCCTCTATCGAGTGGGATATTGATGGCCTTAATTTTTCAAGTTTTGTTGACCAATATGGAGAAGTGCCTCTACCACCGTATATTAAGCGATCAGCAGATAAAGAAGATGACACCCAATATCAAAGTGTTTTTGCCTTGGTTCCAGGTTCCGTTGCAGCCCCCACAGCTAGTTTACATCTCAGTGCTAGCATGTTAGACAATCTTAAAAATCAGGGTGTAAATTTGGCCTATGTTACTCTTCATGTAGGTTTAGGCACTTTTTCGAGTGTTGAGGTTGAAGATATTCAAAACCACCCTATGCATGGTGAGTGGTATCAGGTAAGTGCTGAGACTGCCGATCTGCTTACTTCAACCAAATCTCGAGGTGGCCGTATATTTGCTGTTGGGACAACCGTTTCAAGAGTCGTTGAAACTTTTTGGGATCAAGGCTGCATAGCTGGTGAGGGATGGACGCATAAATTCATCTATCCAGGATACAAATGGCAGGGAGTAGACGCGCTTTTGACTAATTTTCATTGGCCCAAAAGCACTCTATTTATGTTAGTGAGCTCCCTTCTCGGAACTGAGAACGCTCAAAATGCTTACAAACTTGCTATTCAGGAAAATTTCAAATTATTCAGTTACGGGGATGCCATGCTCATTTATTAAATTGAGCACCACATGACCTACAACATACCTAGCTCCAATTATTCAGTCTTGTTGCAAGATTTACGGAATGCCGTCAGTAAAGACCTTGAAGAAGCAGAAAAAGTTTTAGTTTCCGTTGCCCAATCCGCTCCTGGGCTGATGCCCGGATACATTAATGATTTAATTTCCCATCCCGGAAAAAAGATGAGAGCAACCTTTCTTATCCTTATTGCTCAATCATCGGGTCATTATCCCAAAGAAAGAACTGCCCTGGTTGCTGCTAGTATAGAGCTGCTCCATTTAGCGACCCTTGTTCATGATGACATCATTGATAATAGTGAGTTAAGACGCAATCAAGCCACTGCCCACAAAAAATGGGGAACACGCCTAGCTGTTTTAATTGGTGATTACGCCTTATCCAAGTCTCTTGAACTGATCATCGATGATGTCGAGCGCCGAATTCCGGCTTCAGTCAGTCGTGCATCAAGTGCACTAATTGCAGGAGAAATTCTCGAAATTGAACGCTGGGGACAGCTTGATTTATCACTCGAGGGATACTTTGAGGTCATCTATGGAAAAACGGCCAGCCTCTGGGAAACATGCGGAGAATGCGGTGCTCTCCTGGCTGGATATAATTCTGATTTTGTTTCTGAATGCATGAAACTTGGAAAACAAATCGGACTTGCCTTTCAAATAATTGATGATCTCCTGGATTACGGTGTGGGTGCTCTTGATTTAGGTAAGAGTAAAAATTCTGATTTGCAAAATGGACTTGTAACCTTGCCGCTCATCTTGTTTTTTAAAGGGGCTAGCCCTGTTGAGGGTGAGCAGATGAAGTCGCTACTAGCGGCTTCTACAGAGGTCGGGAGTCCCGAAAAAATTCATGAACTTTTGCAAAACAAAGGTTGTTTTGAAGAAGCAAAATCCATGGCCATAAACGCCATCGAATCCTCCATTGAAATTTTAAACAAATTTCCACCTTCAGAAAAACAAAAATTACTTCTGGAACTCTGTGCCCTAATGGCGCACCGTTCTGCTTAAGTAAGTATATATCGCTACAAAGCCCCTTATTTATGAGCGTCTGTTGGAGAAAAAACCTTGGATTTATTACAAGGGAAACTCCTAACTTACCCCTATGAATAGTTACCTTCAGGCACATTTCGTTTCACTCGCAAATAACCTCCCCCCGCTAGTTTGGCTGAATGCAAGCCCTGATTACCAGAGGTAGAAAGTTTAGTTTCCTTGAGAGGTTCTGCCTCTTTCAGACCGGTTTTTACTGCGGATTATTTTGTATGCATTGTGCTCAGAATTAGTTTTGGTGAAATAATGCTCACCGCTGCCATCGTCTTTTGCTACGAAAAACATATAAGAAGTTTCTTCTGGGCTTATTGCTGCTTCTAGGGCCTCTCTTCCGGGGTTTGAAATAGGCCCTGGGGGTAAACCCAATTGAGTACGAGAATTATAGGGATTGTTGTCCAGAAGTTCGGATTTATAAAGGGGACCATTGAGTCTTCGTAAATAATACCTAATGGTGGGATCGGCCCCTAAGGGCCAAGATTTTTGTAGACGGTTATGGAAGACTCCAGCGATGATTTTGTACTCGCTCGCTGCACGGGTTTCTTTTTGGACAATAGAGGCAAGTACAATAGTTTTGAGGCTATCCAATCCTGGCCCAGTGGCAGAGGAAAGCTCCTTATGAACTTCCCAGAATCTTTTCAGTTGAATTTCAATCATTTCGCGGGGACTTGTTTCGTAAGGGATAAGGTAAGTATCGGGAAAGAGAAATCCTTCTAAACTTGGAGCATTGAGCGCATACTGAGCACGGAGTTCGGGATTATGAATCAGATTTTCCCATTCAAGCGAATCAAGGGTGATAAATTTTTTGAGTTGGTCCCTAATTTCCCAGTGTGCCAGCCCTTCGGGTAGTGTGATTTTAAAGTGGGCAACTTTGCCTCTGCTTAGGGTACGAGCCAATTGGTATAGCGTTTGGGGTTCATTGAAGAGATAGGTTCCTGAATGAATTTTTCTATCCCAACCCAAGGCTATCATGAAATAACGCAAAAACTTGGGGTTTTTAACCAGTCCTTGGTGGTAAAGGGTATCGAGGAGTTGATTTAAATTTTGTTTAGGAGGAACCCTAAGATAAAAAGGGTATTGGGAGAGGGGGCGCGGAGGGGCTTGTAGAAGTTCAAAAGCCAGGTAGACCGAAAGCCCAACCAAGAAGAAGAATATTAAAGCGCCCTTTTTTTTCATAGAGGTAATATAAGGTGAATTTGCTATTTTGGAAGTCTTGTGCAAATTTATATTTGACGGTATATTATCACTTAACCATTCTTCGATCTTCAGCAAGGGAAAAAAATGAATAAAAAATTACTTGGGCTTCTGCTTACCTTCCTTCTTTTGGGCCAGGTCTTTGCAGCTAGCGAAGTTCTGCGTATAAAAGTTGAAAAAACTTCTGTTTATAACTCGGCTGATGGTGGAACCGAAAAAACTAGCCTCCAAAAGGGCGATGTCCTTAATATTATCAAAAAAGGGCCTAGTCGTTCCATGGTTAAAACAGCAGCTGGTATCAAAGGTTGGGTTAACAATACCGATGTAGAATTTGTTAAAGGCAGCGGCCGCGGAGATGTTTTTAACATCGATGAACAAGACATTACTGGTTGGATTGATAATCCCAGCGCTCTTTACATCCTAGATAACAGCGGTGGTGGCGGGGAGGCTCTACCCTTAAGTCGCTCTTTTCATGATGAAGTTTTTGAGCGCAAAGACCGCGAAGATATTGAGCGCTCTAACGACGAAAATAACTAAGGGAACCTCTAAAAATTGCCCTCATGCTCACATACTTCGTTACGCTCATCTTCAAATCCTCATTTATTTCCATATAAACTCCGGTTTTCATCTTCACGATGCCTCGTCTGTGACCACGATCATCAACTTTTAGAGATTCCCCTAAGCTACTTTATTTTATTTAATGTCCGGAGGCCTACAACAATCTGTTGTGAGGCCTTTGTTTTATTGAGCGTGTACAAATGTATACCCGCAACACCTTGGGTTATAAGTTCTGAACATTGTTGTATACCATAGTCTATGCCCACTTGTGTTGGATTTGCAGAAGCTATAACCTCGTTTTGCAAAACTTGGGGAATAGATGTCCCGGCCATAGAGACAAATCTTTCAAGTTGTTCGGGAGATGTAAGAGGCATTATACCCGCCAATATGGGAATTTGAATTCCCATATTTTGGGCTTGATCAGTAAACTTTAAAAATTTTGAATTATCAAAGAATAACTGGCTGATTGCAAAATCAGCACCGCAGTCTTGTTTGACTTTTAAGAACTCAAGGTCAGCGTTTAGATCAGAGGCTTGGGGATGTTTTTCGGGATAGCAGGCTACTGCGACATTTAAGGAAAAGTGTTTTTTAATATAAGCAGTTAATTGGGCTGAGTCTTGGAATCCTTCGGGATGGGGGACAAAACCTCCCTGACCCTTGGGAGGATCTCCGCGCAGGGCTAACACGGTGGTTATACCTTTTTGTTCTAGAGTGAGAAGTATATTATGTATTTCGGTACGGCTGTGACCCACACAGGTAAGGTGTGCCACAGACGAGATACCTAATTCGCCTTGTATGCGGCCGACAAGATCTACTGTTTTTTCGCGCGTGCTTCCACCAGCACCGTAAGTTACCGATACATAATCGGGTTTTTCAGAGGCTAAATCGGACAAGGTGCCATAAAGAGTTGACCACCCCGCAGGATTCTTGGGAGGAAAAAATTCAAAGGAGAGTGTTGTTTGGCCGTGTTTTAACTTTTCAAGGAAGCTCATGAAAGGAAAAGTAATTTATACCTAACCTTATGCAAAGGAATTTAATAGACCTAAGTGAGTAAGTAAATAATAAGGGTATATAGAATTTTATACCCCGTATATTTAATGCAGAAAGAGTTTTCAGTAAAAAAAGTTATTGGAAGTAGGAACTTTCTTGCAAAAGGCCAAGATGCCTCGTTGGGGGTTGGGATCCTGAGCTTATTTACTAGGGTTTAAGGAAGACCGAACCCTGAGACTTAAATCCGGTTGAAGTTTTAATTTGATAAAAATATAATCCACCAGATAATCCCATGGGCCTGTTCCAGGTTAAATCATGTCTACCGGGCAGTAAGGACTGTGTTTTAAAGGAGCTCATGCGTTGGCCCTTACTGTTGTATAAAGCAAAATCTAAATGCGTGGGTAGAGCTTGAATCTGGTTTTGATGCAATGTATAGGGAATGTGTAGATTAAAACGGGTAAAATCTTGAATAGGCATGGGTACAGGGTTGCTTACACTAAAGGGTTTTTGGATGTCAGTTATAAAATTAGGATTAGAGCTCAGGGCCAGTTGATATATAGACCCTCGGCGTGCAAGCTGGACAGGTAGACTATCACCGGCAGTGAGAAGCACTGCTTCACCCTGTTTAATGAGATAAAATTTGTATTTGTTTTTTTGGTCAAAATCCTGCAGATGTAGGTATCCTGTTAAGGGAGCTTTGCCCACACTATTCATTTCTAGCGTCCACCAATATTCTGTTTGCTGCGACTCGAGGGTTTGAAAATATTCGGTTTGTGATGCAGCATTTTCCTCGGGGTTTTTAAAGGCCAGGGATACAAAGCTTCCCATGCGTGGAGGTTCATATCGCGTTTTTTTGTACAGAGATCCTTTATGAACTAGGCCAAAGGAATTGGCTGAATCCTGGAAGGTTCCAGCAGAGAGTATTAAATTCCACTCCTTGATTCCCTGAGGCCTTGAAACTTTTTTTAGGCTTTTCCCGCTTGAAAAATAGGGTTGAGCTTTGAGTTCTATTCTTTGGTCCTCAGAGGTTCTGGCCCAGCAGGCAGCATAGGCTGGTAGTATAGAATCGACAGGTAAAAAGTCTTTGGTGGTACCGTTAAAACATTCGAGTTGAATTAAGGAGTTTTTTATCAAAATGGGATAAGGAAAGGGATTGCCCAACTGGTTCCAGCCACTGCTTCCTTTTTCAAGATCAAGGAACAAGTCTTGACGAGGTATCTGGCTTAATTTACGCTGGCCCGCTACGATTTTATCACTATATACCCAGTATGCTCGTCCTGCCTGGGCCTTACCCAGTGCAGAACCCTTTTTATACTGACTTAACAAAGGATCAGGAGTTGACTTATCTGACCAGTTAAAATATTCAATTTCAGGATGGGGGATAAAGGTAAAACTATCCTGGGTGGCTGCCCACATATCCCAGCTTGAGCTATCAAGACTGTAAGGAGTCAGGTCTTTAATTTCAAAGAGAAATTTTAAGGTATCCGAACTGCTCCCTTGAGGGTCGCGGGCAATGCTGGTGTATGTATATTTGCCATCCAATAAAGGATAAAGGTTAAACAGGGGCACGGTGGTAGTAGCGCTATCGAAAAAAATATTTTTTTTCTGCCCCGTTAGACTGTCTGGTTTTTGTTCTGTGTCTTGTTGTGTTAAGAAATGTGTAAAAGTAAGGCTACTCAAAGAATCATCTTCATCCACCGCATTCAAAAATACTCGCAGAGCGCCTCCGGCAGTCTGAAACTGTGTCAGTGATAATTGTGGCCTATCATTAACGGCCTGAATTTGAAGCTTGAATTGATAAGTTAGGCGACTGCCCTCTTTATCTTTCCATTCGAGTAGGGGAGAGTAAAAGCCCACATCATTTTGCTCCGGCTTGCTGGTAAAGTTATAGGTAAATAAAGAGTCTTTTCTACTCACACTGGATAAGACTGTCGCGGGTGGTAGTTTTAGGTTAGAGAGGAAAAGACTGTCTTGAAAATCTGGGTCAATGAGGGTGAGGGACCATGAATAGATAGAGTCTTCCAACCATATCATTTGAGAATCACGGGGTAGAGAGGAAAAGTAAGGGGGGTCATTGACATTCTTTACCGTAAGTTGAATTACCAGGGAGTCTCCGGTGATGCCATCATTTACCTGCAAACGCAAAAGGCTTGTACCTGTGTGTTTATTTTGAGGGGTACCTTCTAAAACCCACTGGTTATTGGTCTTGCGCACTCCCTTTAACCATTCAGGCCCCTTATATATATAGGTTAAACTGTCTTGATCGGCGTCAAAGGCATTGAATGTGAGGGTAAAAAATTGATCCTCCTCAGCAATAATCGATAGCGGTCTTTGTGACCAAAGAGGTGCATCATTTATATTTTTGACTTGGATATGCAAGTTTAATGTGTCTTTAAAATCATCATCAGTAACTTCAAAGCTAAAGTTATGGAGACCAACTACCTCCTGGCTGGTACGCAATTGGAGCATATCAGCCGATAAGGTAATCCAGGAAGGCAAGGAGGATATATTTGTGTATCGCAGTTGTGTTCCTGAATCGGGATCTGTAGCAGACAAAAAGTATTCCACTTGCTTGTTTTGCAAGACAAGAAGGGTATCATTTTTTTTCTTGAAGCGCGGCGGGTCTTTTAAGTTTATCCGGAGTTCGTTTTGGGTACTATCAAAACCCCAGTTACCCATGCTGTCTAGGGCCATGGCCTGTATATTGTATATACCTTCCTTGAGTGGTGGAACCAGTGTGCTGTCTAAAACCCAGTCTAATCCTGTGAGCAGGCGTGCTTGCAGGGTATCTGGTAAATTTCCGATAAGAATTTTTATCGCGCTCACTTTCTCACGCACTTTTCCGCGCAGGGTAGGTTTTTCTTGTTGGGTTGTTTGAAATTCTATTTCAACATGTGGTGGGGTGGCATCTATATAGAGATCAAATTTCCCGGTGTCACTGGCGCTATTTCCTACCGAATCTTTGGCTGTCACCTTGATGTCATGAAAACCGTCGGGTAGGGGATCTAGGTGGCCATCGGGTACTGCCCATTCACTTGGGGATGTATAGGCAGCTGGATAGGTTCGGCCCAAAATATTAATTTCAATGAGGCAGGCAGGATCATTGATAAACCCTGAAATTTTAGGTTTGCGGTTGTTGGTGTACAGGGTGTTAACGCTTACAGAGGGTGGGGTGACATCGCGGGTTTGTGAACTGTACCAAGCCGGCTTTGAAAAGTTACCTGCAGTATCCCGAGCGAAGAGAGCAAAAGAATAGCGGGTGCCCAACATAAACCCATTGAGCGGACTTACTAATTGCGCTTTAGAAAAGGTACCGGCACGGGTTCCATCTGTATATGATAAAGGAAGACTGTTGTCTGTGCGGTAAACGAGGAAGAGTGAATCAACATCAGGCGTTTTTATTGTATCCCAACGAACCTCCACTGTGGTTTCATTAATGGGATTAATAATAAATTTTGTAGGCATGGGGGGGGCAGTAGTATCGGCGTTTCCTGATAGTGGCGGAGATACTAACCGCCCGCGAGCTTCTATAGTTTGTCCGGAGATGAGTCCAGTACATTTAAGTAAAGAACTGTCTGTGGTAAAGAGGAGGGTGTCTTGTTGTGTAAACAGTTCTCCACTCATGGATCCCACTAAAAAATAACTGTTATTTTTTTCGGGAATCAGCAAGCCCAAAGAATCAAAACGCACTTGCGGGGGTAGGGAATTGAGAGATTTTGTCTGCAAAAGGGTATCGCCTGCATCAAAAATTTCGTTCTCATTCTTGTCTCTATACAAACGGATCTGATTTAAAAATCGGGATGGACCACGATTTAAGATAAAGGTTATGTAATCTAAAGACTGATATTCAAAACCGTCAGTTTTAAGTTGTACATGAAAAAGAGGGACTTGTGTGGATAATTTCGCAACCGACTTCCCAAGGGTAGGTATAAAGGATCCTGGAGAAAGGTTCAATAAACCCTTCTGGGCTTGGAGCCCTGGCAAGATAACAGATTCTCCTTGGCGTTGCACAGATACTTGGCTGCTTAGGCCACTGGAATGGACATTGTTTCTATGCAAGTACCCATTGAGCAGCCAGGGGGTCGGTAGAGGAGAAGAGCTTATATCGCTTAGGATCAAAAAGGAGTTGAGGGAGTTTTTGTTTAAAACGAAACCTGACAGAGTAAAGTGAATAAATTGAGAATCCAGGGTATGCGCTACCTGGCTCAGCAGGCTATCTCCGGCATCTAGCATACCATTGGAATTCTTATCTTGAATGAGCCGGATATTTTGAAGGGGTGTGGGGGATCCAGATCCAAGATTAAATGAAATTTGGTGTAGGAGAACATTTTCAATTGAATCAATATTCAATATAAAATGGCTAAGCAATACATTTTTTTTATCTGGGATAACGCCTGTTTTCATAGAGGGGTTTTGAGTTCCGGGCAGGAGTTTAAAGGAGCCTACTCCTTTGGTCTTGTATAATTTTCCCGTGGGTGACTGACTGTGGTAAATGAGTTTGATGGCATTTGAATCGAGAACATCATTGTAATACCAGAGCTCATCCATTTCTCCCTTAAAGGCCGCGCCACTCAGGGATGCGTTTTTACCAAGAACCAGGTCGGTAGGCATGTCCAGTACATGGGCTATAGAGCGAAAACCCTGAAAAACACCATCAATGTATATACTGGAAAACGAATTATTATAATTGACCACGATATGATGCCACTGTTGATCACTCCATTTTTGTCCTATAGACTGATAGTTGGCGGGTGATCCTGAACTGCTATATATTTGTAGGGCGCTATCATATCCAGTTTTGAGGGATACTTCCCAGCCAGAATTGTCTATTACATTTTCTTTGCGTGACCATAAAACTTGGTCTCCGGAAGGCGCACCAGTGTTTAGGCTCCGGTACCAGCCAAAAATACTTAGGGAGGTATTTAAATTGAGGCTTATTTGAAAAGGGGACATTAAATAATCGTCTATCCCATCAAAACGGCGGGCTGGGCCTATTATACCCGGAACAACTTGCGGTGTGCTAGTGGCAGTGCTTTGAAGATGATTTTCATTTCCGCTTTTATCGTCAAGTGAATCCATACGCCACACGGCTCTGAATTCACCATTAAATAGAGAAGGTCCATGGGAGCGGTCTAGTGCACCGGGTTTACCCCAATACATCCTGATGTATTGATTTTCTGTGTTTCCCAATATTTCATTTACGCGCACCCAAACCTTGCCTTCCGATACGGTAGAATCCCAACTATCTATCTGGTGAAATAGGGGGTTTCCGAAGAGATCGGTAAAACGCAAGTCCTTTCCTTGCATTTGGCTTTGGTTAAAAGAAAAATTAGTCCCATCCAGGCGAATTAATAGGGGAAGATCATATTGATCGGTAGTTGTGGCTGCACCTGTTGCACTGGTGTTGAGTTGGATAAGTTTAGAATAATTCCAGTCAAGATAAGATTCCCGACCGGTCATGATAGAAGCGTAGAGTTGACTGTTGCTTCCGGAAGAACGGGTGTAAAGGATGCATGCCACGCCATTCTTATAGCTCACCAGAGGCAAACGGGAATGGCCTGCTGCTAAAGAACCCATTTGTTCTGGTGGATACATTTCATCGCCTGAATACAATTGGGACCAGACTTTTGTTTCACTACCTTCAATTTGTTCATAGGTTAAGAGCGCGCTTTGGTACTCACCAGCGAGATGCGCTTTGCTTGTAATTGAGCTTGTTGATCCTAGGAGTGTGGGTTGGGCAGACCATCCCAAAGTGGTTGTATATTCCAAAAATCCTGATTTTTCTACTCCATATACAGTAGTTGTGAAGCCACAAAGCAGTTGATTATAATCAATATACTTCAGGGTGATGTTTCGTACTAAATTGTACTCGCTGGTGAGGCGCTGTTGGACGGTTTGCCATGAAGATCCATTGTACAGGCTTGTATAGAGCTTTCCATTAGAAAGGTAAGCCAGTTGAGCCTCAAGGCTAGGTGATTGCGAAATCAGGGGTTCAGTAAGGGTAAATGATCCGGTGACGATGGATTGCGCTGTTTCCAGACTCGCACCATTCCAGCGAAAAGCATTGAGTTGGTTATAGTTTGTTCCATCACCCCGCGTGGCTATCAACCATCCCATATAGTCGCCTCGCAAGGATAAGTCTATGGATCCATAGTAGTTGCTCACAGAAGTTTGGGTTACAGGGGAGGTCCAGTTATTAGCAAGCAATTGTCGGTAGTATATTTGGGAGGAACTGGTACCTTGTTGGGAATAGACTAGAAGCAGTTTGCTTTGTGCACTTTGCACTGCATAATCAATAAGGCCTTTACCTGGCAAATTGGCACTTAAGGTATCAAAGCGCACCCATACGCCATTTAATCGGTGTGCGCTGAAGAGTTGATAAGTATTGAAGGTGTTACTGAATTTTTTCCAAAATAGAACTTGATGTTGTTTATGGGGAAAGGCCAGTTGAATGTCTAATATTGAATCAGATGTGGGGCCCAGAAGTAGTTGAGGTGTAGTAAAGGTTCCCTGATTCAAGTATGTGAAGTACAAGCTGTTCAGACCACTTTGTTTAGATACATATCCAACCATTAGGGTGCCTGCGGAATCCTGAGCAACCGTTTTGGATTCTATCGTCCCGCCACTGTTGATGTCAATACGCTGGGCTGGGCTCCAAAGAGGATAAAGACTGAACCCTGACCCCAAAAGGGACAGGATGAGTAGCATTACAAGTCTTAGTTGGTTTTTCATTACCTCTATTATAGGGGTCAACCAGTAAAAAAAACAAGAATAGAAAGGAATAGAGTGTGTCTTCCATCACTTATTTGAGAATTTCTAAATTATTACTCATGAAAAAAAGAGTCATCCTTCTGTTATTTATCCTTTCGTTTATCGGTACCTTTCTTAGCAATAGCCTCAGTTCTGACCCTCTCACCTGGCTGGGTTCTCCACAAGTTTATCCAAAGCCTACAGACTTAACACCAAGCTCCTCTATCCCTTTTCTACCTGTTCTTATGCCCCTCCTGGCCTTCGAACTGATTCTCCTTGGCCTGGTTTACTTAAGTCCTTTAAAAAATCATAAGTTGTTTAAAAATATAGCCTTAAAAATATCATTTCAAAAAGCATCTCAAGTTGGTCTTGGACTGATGTTTCTTTTTTCCTCCTACCCTAAAATTCTTAGTCCCTACAATTTTGCCGAATTAGTAGCCCAATATCAAATGCTGCCCTCTTGGTCTGTTAACCTTTTTTCTCTATGGTTACCGGCTTTTGAGCTTGTATTGGCGCTTTTTATTTTATTTTCACCCTGGGTTAAAGAAGTCAGTGCCTGTATTTTGTTTCTTATGTTTTTATTTATCATCGCTTTGGGGCAGGCACTTTACCGTGATCTTGGGGTAACCTGTGGTTGCTTTGATGTCGTGGGAGCTCAGGATAAAAAAGGGGCATGGACTTCTTTTATAAGAGACCTCATTTTACTATGGCCCATTATTTGGCTAAGTCTAAAGGCGCAAAACTTATGGATTTGGTCTTTTAAAACTAAACCAACTCCTTAGGATAATTTTTTTTGCTTGAAAAAATATTTGCCTGCCTTAACAAACGATGCTTTGGAAAAAACCAGATTAAATCCTGAAGAGGCGGTGAGACAGGCTGCCCTAGAGTACTTGATAATAAAGTGCGGTGTACCCCGCTCCTTGATTGAAGTGGAATTTTCTTTAAAAAAGATCAAACCCGGCACCAGGGGTAGGGTGGATGTGGTTGTGTGGAAACCAAAACCCCAAGTAGGTTTGATACCTTGGCTGGTGGTGGAGTGTAAGCGTCCAGAAAAGGTTCTGGATTCAAGGGTTTTAGTACAAACTCACCGATACATAAAAGTTCTTAATCCACTTCATATCTGGATTACCGCAGGAAATCAAAATCTTATCTGGAGCCATAATCCTCTTTCTGGTTTAATTCAAATTGAATCTCTACCGCATTTTTCTGAGCCATGAATATCCTTCTTATTGATCACCAGGATTCCTTTACACAGCTGCTCGCTTATACCATTCAGTTGGCTACCGGTGTTAAACCACACATTATTGACCATAAAAGCCTTACCTATTCTGATCTACTCACTCTACCCTATACACATCTAGTTTTATCGCCCGGGCCAGGCCACCCAGGTGAAATTACGGATTTTTCTCTTTTTCCTTGGTTAAAAGAACTTTGCTCAAGAGGTCCAGTACTGGGAGTTTGCTTGGGAATGCAGGCTCTTGCCCTGGCTCATGGTGGAGCCTTGGTGAATCTGAATCCGCCTAAGCATGGATGGGTAAGTAAACTTCATTATAAAAAAAAGGGAATTTTTACCCATTTTGATAAAGATATACAGGTTGTACGGTATCATTCCTTAGGTCTATCTGAACACTCAAAAATGCAGGGGCTAAAGGTAGTGGCTTGGGCAGAAGATGATTTGTGTCCTATGGCCATTGCTTCTCCCAATGGTCAAGTATTGGGCTTGCAATTTCATCCAGAAGCACTTTCCACTTATTGGGGGCTGCAAATATTACAAGAGTATTTTCGTTCTACCCAAAGGCACTTGCCCTTGGGTAACTCTCTAGTCAATACATATAAGTCTCCCCTAATAAAACAAACAGAGGAACCAAATCCTGTAATTACGGACAGGGCTGCACTTGACCCTAGAGGATTAAGTCCTTGTGAACAATGGGTTGAATTCGAAAGTGGAAGTTGGAAGCACGAACAAATACTCAACCTTTTTACCCATATTTTTCCCGACACAAAATTTAAATACTGGTTAGAACTTGAATATGAATCGGAAAAATATGTTTTGATAGGGTGGTCAAAACAGTCCTTAAAACAAGAGGGCAATCGGGTCTATACATATAATCTTTCTGATAGCACTGTTTTAAAACCAGCCATGCAACAACTCTCTGAAGATAAGCCCGATATTTTATCTTTTTTGGAACCTTACTGGGAAAGTATGTCTAAGCTTTTTGCTCAAGAATCGACTTTTCCGGGCTTTCCCTCTGGCACCTTAGATGAGGCATTTTTTAATCAGGCAGGTTCCTTTACTTTTCCTTGGGAGGGTGCTTGGGTTGGCTATTTGGGATACGAATGCCTGGATTGTTATCGACAAACCCACTTGTTTGAGCTTCCTGTTTTTGGGGCAAAGGTTCCTGATTCAGCTTGGATGCGGGTGGAGGATTGGTTGTGCTTTGTACCCCGCTCTGGTCAATTATTCGGGAGAACTTCCACTCTAAATCAGATCAAGGTAAAATGGGAAAAACTCAGCCAACCCCAAAAAGTTTCCTTCAGTATTCCACCAAGTTTACCCAGGGAAGGTGAAGGCCTTACAGAAGCTGATTCTCAAATAAATGTAAAGAGCAACAAGGCTATAAACTGGCTCTATTCACGATCAGAATACACTCAAAAATTTTCCGCAGTTAGAGAATCATTATTGCAGGGCAACAGTTATGAAACCTGCCTTACCAATTTCTATAAAATGGATCATTCCTCTTCTCCTGAGTTGCCCTTGGCCTTATTTAAGCGTTTGTTGACTCATTTGCCTGGTGCCTATAGTGCTTTTCTTTCTTTTCCCTGGGCACAGGTTGTTTCACATAGTCCTGAACTCTTTTTAAGAATAAGTGACAACAAACTTGAAACTCAACCTATTAAGGGTACAAAACAAAAGGGAAAAGAGTTATCTCACAAGGAAGAGCGGGAATTGCGCATCATCACAGATCTTCTGCGCAATGATGTATCTGTATTTGCCCAACCGGGAAGCCTTAAAGTCAGTTCAGAAAGGGCCGTCACCCATTGGGGTTCTTTACAGCAGCAGTACTCTTGTATTGAAGCACGCTTGGAAGAGGGTTCCAGTTTAGCTCAGGTAATTCGTGCAAGCTTTCCCGGGGGATCAGTCACCGGTGCCCCCAAGTACCGCACCCGTAACCTCCTTGGAAAATTGGAAAAGTATAAACGAGGACCTTATACAGGTGCTGTAGGCTTTTTGGGACCTTACCTTCGGGCCCATCTGAATGTTGCCATCCGCACCCTCTTTAGTGATGGGCAGATTGTACAAGGGGGTGCTGGGGGAGGGCTTACGGTGGATTCACAAATTCAGGAAGAGTGGGATGAATTGATTGCCAAGGCCCAGGCAACACTTCAATTTTTAAGAAATGAGTAGCATTCCGCCGTTTTTGAAGAACAAGTTAGGCTGAGCAAGTGAATAAGGAAAACCCTTGTGTTAATTAGGGTAAAAGGTGGTTTTCCCTCAGAATAGGGGCCTAAGTTGAATACCCGAAAACAACTTTGCTACTAACAGCTCAGGGTCGTAAAAAGAGTTAGAGACCTCTTTTATAAAATCCTCAAGATTTTTTGCAGGCCTGCCGAAAATCAAGCATGGCCTATTTTATTCCTGCAGCACGCTTGCGCCCTGTTTTCATCAGTAGGATGGGGTTTTGTTTGGTGCAATTCACCTTGGCATTGGAATGGGGATTCATAATACAATGAGGATGCGGTCAGGCCAGAGAGTAGATCTTAAGGTTTTATTTAGTTCAGATCATGAGAAGGAAAAGGTATGAATACTTATTTCTCGTCCGGGCGGGGTGAAGAAAACCCAACTCCCGAATTTCTTTTTAAGGCGGCTCAAGAAGCCTTTTCTGCGAAAAAACTGGATGAAACGCAAAGATTTTTACAACAACTCCATACTGCTGATCCTCATTATCCAGGACTTGCCAAGCTCTATCAGGAACTGTGTAATTTCAGAAACATGATGTATGTGCAGGTGCCACAAATTACAATTGAATCCAATTTTGGTCAGGAAATCAAACGGGCTATAGAGAAATTTAAACCCGAAGTTATTTTGGATTTAGGTGCTGCAACTGGTCTGGGTTCCACAGCTGTTTTAGCGCAGTCCGTCGAGGCTATACAATTGAACTGCCGTATATATGCACTTGAAACGCAAAATGAGACTTTTTTAAAACTTAAAGAAAATGTTAAAAGATTCCCTCAAGTTATTCCTCTTCAGGCCTGTATGGTTCTAGAGGGCATTTCCTTGCCAAGTTGGACACAGGTACTGAGTGATATTCAAAAATGGGCACCAAAATTTTTAGAACTCTATCCGGTGAGTGAGGTTGAAAACTGGTTTAAACATACACGCCAAGAAATGCAAAGTATGGTTGATAAGAGGGAACTGGCAAACAGATATATAGGTGAAACTCTATTCGATATGGTGCTTTTAGATGCCGATGAGTTTTTTGCCCGGGAACAGTTAGATTCAGTTCTTCAAAAAACCAATACCCTGATGCTTGATGACACCTGTTCGTTTAAAAATGCATCTAACCTTGATTTATTATCTAAACACCCTGAGTTTAAACTTGTGAGTCAAGATTTAAAGGACAGGAATGGTTGGGCTATCTTTACACGGTCTGAGCCACTTTCCAGAAAGAATCCCTACCGTATACAGGCAGGAACATCTGTTTATGTGACGGCTGAAAGAGAAATTTTGACAGGTTCATTGGCGCAAGGTAATTATCAGTTACAGAATGATTTAGCCTATGCCAGTCAAGAGGGTGTGATTCAGGTAGACCGTGACCGTTGGTTGCGCGCGCAAAAATTTGAGAAGGATACCTGGTTGGAGGGAGGGTTAGGTGAGAGCGACGACCGGAACAAAGATCATATGGACCGTTTTAATAACTACCAAGGTTTAGTAGACAGTCTTGCAGCGGGTAAAAAATTTTCGCGTATACTTGAGCTGGGTTGCGGTCCCTTTACGAACTTAAGGTTGATACTTCCGCTTTTGGGCAAGGTTGAACATATATCTCTTCTTGATCCTTTAATCAAAAGTTATCTCAAGCATCCCCATTGTACCTATGCACAGGGCTTGCTCTGTGGCCAACCCGTTGAACTTATTGATAAACCAATTGAAGAATTTGAACCGCAAGAAAAGTATGATTTGGTAGTAATCAACAATGTTTTAGAGCATTGTTTTGATATACCTGCTATTTTTAACTGCATCAGAAAATCCCTCAAAGAGGGAGGTATATTTGTTTTTGCTGAAAATGTCATACCCGATCAGGATTTGCGCACAGTCCTGGAAACGCAATACGATGAAGGGCATCCCATCCGTTGCAGCCAATCCTTTACTGAATCCTTCCTGACTGAAAATTTTGAGCCCTTGTATTTTAAAAGATTTTATGGCTATTATGAACAAGCCTTTCGGATAGATCTGTATTTTATTGGAACTATTAGGCCTACTTCAGTGATCACTCTAGCGAAGCAAGAAGTTATAAATAAAGAATTTACAGGCAAGATTCATCTTGTTTATAGTGGTAATCCCCTTGATGATTTTTGTATAACAGCACCTGGAACTCTTACCAATCATTTGTATAGATTACTTTCAAAGCATGGAAAAGTGGTCTATTATAACTATGACCAAATACTCGATCATGCTGAGGTCAGCAAAGAAGATATTGTCATAGGTCATCCCCATCCGCATCCCCAATCAGCGCTTAGAGTGCTGTTTAAATCACAAGCGCGGGGTAAATACCTTATTTGGCCATTTCACCACAGATTGCCTGCCCAAAATGAATATATGCTTGATTTAGGTAATCAGGCAGATCTCCTTTTCCCTGTGAGTGGTCCCTATTGGCTAGATACATTAAAAGATAATGTATACTCACATTTAAAACCCAAAATGGTAAGGATTGATAATGCAATCAATACTGATCATTTTCCTTTCACTAAATCCAGTTTTTCACCCCCCGGCCAAAGAGGTTTTCTTATCCTTTCCAGGAGTGGGGAAGAAAAAGGAACTCGGCAGTTATTTGAACTCATTAATGAGGTTCCCTATCCCGTCACAGTTTGTGGAAACTACACTCCTGCAGATTTAGAAATTATCCGCTCTCGTCCCCACACAAAAATTATTCAAGGTTTTTATTGGGGAAATTCGGAACTGGTGCGCTCTCTTCTGAGTGAATGTGATTTTTTCCTTAATTTTTCTGTCAGTGATGCATCACCTACAACTTTACTGGAATCGCTGGCCAAGGGCCTTGTACCCCTCAGTACCCCGCAGTGCGGCTATCCCGACTTTTCTATGTATCTACTTTCACTTACAGACAAAGAACACAATATTCTCACTTTACATCAGGCTCAATATGCTCCAGAGCGTTTGCTACGACTTTATCAAGATGCAAATCTGCAGCAAATTCAAGAAAGGCACTCTTGGAAAAATTTTGAAAATACTCTCTGGCCAGCAATTTCCGCTCATTTAGGCTCTTCACAACGAGATTTATCCAGAGTTTTAAAGGTAAGTAATTCTACACAAAACGATTCTATACAGCATTTATCTGAGTATGGAAAATCAACTCAGCCTTGCCTTTGTGTTGATGGGGTGATTTTCCAACTGCAAAGGGATAATCCTGGTGGTATTGCCCGAATCTGGAAAGCAATTTTAGATTTATTACCCATGTATATGACAGGTTGGCGTTTTGTCTATCTTCAAAGAGAAGGTCAAAATTGGGTTCCCAATAACTGGGAAAACCTCACTATTCCAAGTTATAATGCTGATGCTTCAGGCAATTTTGACGAAGATGATAAGTGCCTGGATTCCTTCTGCAAAAAAGTAGGTGCTTCTGTATTTGTGAGCACATATTACACACGGGCACCTTCTTTGAATAATGTACAGATGGTATATGATATGATCCCCGAATTACTTGATTGGGGTAAAATGGGTGGTATTTGGACTGCTAAGAGCCGTGCATTTGTACAGGCTTCCAAATTTGTATGTATATCCCAAAGCACTCAGAAAGATCTTGTCAAATTTTATCCTCAAGCACAAAAATGTAGCACAGTTGCCTATCCAGCCCTGGGTGCTGAGTTTAAACCGGCAACTCTAGCCGAAATTAGCAGTTTTAAAAAGAGCCTGAATTTAGGACCCTATTTTCTTATGGTGGGTAATCGTGATTTTTATAAAAATGGCGCGAAGGTGTTGGAAGCTTATCGTGAATTTTATAAGGAAGCAACAATTCCTTTACTGTGGATAGGGGGAGAGAAGACGCCTATAACGGGAGAAGTAGCAGAAGATAATAGATTTCTGGTTCGCTCTGGGTATGTAACTGATGAAAATCTGCGGGCGGCCTATAGTGGGGCCTTAGGGCTGGTTTACCCTAGCCTTTATGAAGGATTTGGTTTGCCGGTGGCAGAGGCCTTGGCTTGTGGCTGTCCTGTTATAGCACATAAAGTTTCATCGATACCCGAGGTAGGCGGAGAGCATCTGTACTATTTAGAAGATTCTTCAATACAAGCGATAAAGCACTTATTGAACAAGTTGTCCACTCAGGTTCCAGGGGCCGAACAAAGAATGAAGGCCATGCAGTTTGTTCAGAAATTTTCTTGGACCGCTATGGCTTCTGGTTTTGCTGCTGCAATTAAAGGCGAGGGGGAAAAAGAAAATTTAGGTACTCACAAACAGGATACAAGCCGCACGCCCGAAGAAATTATCCGGCAGGGAGAGGCCTTATTTGCTGCAGGAGATTTTGAATATGCATTAAACCTCTTTGAAGAGTGTATACGGGAATATCCACAAAATGCGCGTGCACGCAATAATATTGCAGTGTGTTTATGGATGCGCGGAGAATCTCATAAGGCTCTAGAAGTGCTAGACAAACTGATTCAAGAGGAACCCAATAATATTCGAGCTATTCAAAACAGACTCGATATTTTGGGTAATCCCTCGGATTCAGGGGAGGCGGTCTTAAACGAAAAAAAAAATTCTAGAAAACAAAATTTAGCCAGTGAGCAGGGTGCCAATACTTGTGTTTCGCGCAGTATTCAGGGCAATGATAAACTTTGTGCCCTTGTATCGACATATAATTCCGAGTTTTTTTTACAGGGATGCCTTGAAAACCTTGTAGAACAAAGTCTGTTTAAAAAAGGGAAAATGGATATATGCCTGATAAACAGTGGGTCTAGGCAGGGCGAGGCTGAAATATTTCGAAAATTCCTGGATGGTTTAAGCGATCAGTATAAATCCAGAATTAAATACATACATACAGAGAGAGAGCCCCTTTATGCAGCCTGGAATAGGGCTATTAAAACATCCGAGGCAGGTTATTTTATTAATGCAAATACGGATGATCGTTGGCGTCCTGACGCACATGAATTGATGTATACCCATTTAAGGGGTCAGGGTGCAGGACTGGTCTATGCTGATGCTCTAGTTACCACTCAGGCAAATGAAACCTTTACCAGAAACAGTGCTAATAAACTCTGGCTGCTTCCCCAATTCAGTGTAAGGCAAATGCTCAGCGATTGTCCCTTTGGGTGTGTTACACTTTGGAAACGGGATGTACATGAGACTCTGGGATATTTTGATACCACTTATAAAATTGCCTCAGATTATGATTTTTTTGCAAAGGTTTCCCGTAGATTCCTTACCGTTCATTTTCCCCAGGTATTGGCACTTTATTATTCAAATGCTAAAAACTTGTCCTATGATATACCTCAGGTTGAACAGGAAGTTCAGAATATCCTTAAAAATATGAGGGATTCCCTACAATTAGAAGAAATCTATCCCTGGTTAAATTATGACCATTCTAAATACAGCCGTTTACAGGGATGGCTTGATCTCTCCCAGATTCTTCTTACTTGTGGTGCCCGCTATGGGGTTGAGGGAAGTATACAAATGCTACGCCGGGGGATCGATGACTGTGGGCCCCAACCGGAATTACTTAATAATCTTGCTGTGGCTCTACATTTTGCAGGAGATACCCACCAGTCCTTGTCACTTTTTAAAAAAATTAGTGGGCAAAATGCCATAGCTGCAAAAAATTTAACACAACCTAATTCCAATGCTTTTAATATTTGCACTCCTGCAGATAAAAGGCTTGAGCAGTTGCCTGCCCTTGTCAAGGGTGTTGATTGTTTTCGCCCTCTAACTGATTATCATAAAACGATTTTTGAACTCCAGTTGCAAGTGCAAGCTCCAGTAGACTGGCCACAAACTCGGGTAGATAAAAAAACTGATCTGCCAATAGCTTTAGTAGATCTAAAAGCCGAGCAGTCCCCTGCTCAAGAGTTTCCCGGACCTCGCCATTCAACGCGTGTGCTGTTTTTAAATCGGGCAAGTGCCTATACACATCCGGGTGGTGATTCCATAGTCATGAACCGTTTTGCTGATATACTCAGGGCTAACGGATGCATAGTGGACTTTCAATCTGATCCCGATTTTTCCGTCAAGGGGTACGATCTTGTCCATGTATTTAATTTGATTTTACCCGAATTGGCAGGTCGTTTTTCAGATATATGCAAACGGGATGGGGTTCCTTATCTTATGCAGGCTTTTCAAGAAAATTGGCCTCTCTATTATAATAAGTCCCAGTTCATGAAAAAAATTCTTCAAGACTATGTGATTCATGGACAGGAATCTAGTACCCTCTCCCAATCTCTTCTAAAATTAAATTTGTTGCCTGCATGTGCACCGCAAACGCATGTGGGTGCGGGTCAGGGTGCGGCTTTTATTCTCGCAAGTGGAAAAGAAGAAAAAGAATATATTCAATCACTCATTCCGGGAGGCCGGGTAAAAGTAGTCCCTTACGGTGCGGATAAGTTGGTTGACCATGCTTCTCCTCAGGATTTTATTCGGGCTTTTGGTGTGCGTGATTTTATTCTTTGCGTGGGACGATTGGAACCCAGAAAAAATCAGCTGGCACTTTTGGCAGCGCTCGAAAATGAAGAATTACCTCTGGTCTTTGCTGATGGAGGCGTTTGTTTTGATGATACATATGCGCAGTGTTGCAAACAATTCAAAAGAAAAGGGCCTACACTTTTTACAGGCCGTTTGAGTTCAAAATTACTGGCATCAGCCTATGCTTGTGCCCGTGTACATGCCTTGCCAAGCTGGTATGAATTGCCGGGTATGGTTAGTGTAGAAGCGGCAATTCTGGGTTGTAATATTGCAGTAAGTTCCTGGGGGAGTATAAGAAGTTATTTGGGTGATTGTGCTCATTATTGTGAACCTGATAACCTGAGTTCCATACGAGATGCAGTTCTGACTGCCTGGAAGTCAGGTCGGAATAATTCTGAACTGCAAAAGACTGCTGAGCGATGGACATGGGAACATGCAGGATCTGAATTGTTGCGTATTTATCAGGAAGCTCCAGTTTTGTCTTGCATGCCTGCTTCTCTATAAGATATATTCTGAAAAATCTTTCAGGCTGCAAGGGAGT
>Ga0116204_1000519_pt1 | contig 22062 bp, 17 predicted proteins | sample LakKivwa52mmetaG_FD_94481 | JGI IMG/M metagenome (GOLD analysis project Ga0116204, IMG submission 94481) | Anoxic lake water microbial communities from Lake Kivu, Rwanda to study Microbial Dark Matter (Phase II) - Lake Kivu water 52m metaG | ecosystem: Environmental > Aquatic > Freshwater > Lake... | reverse complement strand
GGCCCGGCGCCTGCCCGAAAGCGCCGCTTTGTTTTTCGAGGCGCATCTGCTCATGCTCAAGGACGCCAAGTTCATCGGCCGCATCAAAGACCAGATGGGTTCGGGGGCTCCGGCGGCAGGAGCCGTGGCCGCGGCCGCCCACCACTACATGGATTTGTTCGGCACCAGTACCCATGCCTATTTGCGGGAAAAAGCCGACGACGTTGCCGACCTGGCCCGGCGCCTGTTGAAAAACCTTGTTCGCGGTCCATCGCCGGATACGGCCCTGACCGCCGAAACCATCCTGGTGGCCAGGATGCTGTATCCCTCGGACATTCTCAAGGGGGCCGCGGACAACATCAAGGGCATCGTCCTGGTCGGTGGTGGGACCGCCTCCCATGTGGCGATCCTGGCCCGCTCCCTGGCCATTCCCATCGTGATGGCCCAGCGGCCCGAGTTGCTCGATCTTCCCGAGGCAACGCCCCTTTTGCTCGATGCGGACCTTGGCAACATCTACGTCAATCCCTCGTCGGAAATCATCAAACGCTTCGAGCAGCGCAACCGCGACCGTGACCGGGCCGGCCGCGCCGCAAAGCGCATGGTCCCGGAAACGTTTACCAAGGATGGGCAGCGGGTTCATCTGATCGCCAACATCAACCTGCTCGGGGTGGATCGCAACAACCCGGCCGTGCGCGACTATTTCCGGGCCGAGCACCCGGCGGTGCTGCGCGCCCTGGCCAGGATCGTGGCCGCGGCCAGGGCTGCCGGCAAGGATATTGCCGTGTGCGGGGAGATGGCGCACGAAACCGCTTTTATCCCCTTTTTCATCGGTATCAGGGTGCGCCGGCTCAGCGCCGACCCGCATTTTTTACCCGATATCCAGGCGATCATCAGTGGCTTGTCTATTGGGCAGACCCAGGACTATGCCGCCAAACTGCTGGCCTGCGCCAGCCTGGAACAAACCGGCCGGGTGATCCGGGAATATGCCGGTGGGTCGCTCATCGCTGATCGCTGATAGCCCATTGCCGGTCACTGGTTGCTTAACGCGTATCGCCAAAGGAAGGTTTTGCCTGTGTGCGATGAGCTGACATTTATTTCCCGTTTGATCGGGTTGACCAAAGGAGCGTCCCGTGACCGAAAGCGAATCAACTGCCATTGCGCGCCAGGCCCAAATGCTGGCCAACCGGGTGAAAAAGCGCTTCGATCCACTGCGCCGCCGCTTTGCCCGGCAATCCATCGAGGCCTTTCGGCTCTATGATTGGGACATCCCCGAAATCCGCGCCGTGGTGGACTGGTATGCCGGCCATCTTGTCGTGGGTGAATACATGCGGCGCCAGTCCACCGCCGCCTGGCTTCCCGCCATGGGCCAGGCCCTGGCCGCGGCCCTTGGCGTGCCCGTCGCCAACGTCCACCTCAAACAGCGCATCGCCGGCAAACCCGAGGGCCGACGTTACGAGCGTATCGGCTCCACCGACAAGATGGTCACCGTTGGGGAAAGGGACTTGACGTTTTACGTCAACCTCGACGACTGGGTGGACACCGGGCTTTTTGCCGATCATCGGGACACACGCCAGATGATCCGGCAGATGGCCGCCGGCAAGGACTTTCTCAACCTCTACGGCTACACGGGAACCTTTTGCTGCTACGCGGCCAAGGGTGGGGCCAGGTCCTCGGTGTCGGTGGACCGGTCCAAGACGGCCACCCGCTGGGCCAGGCAGAACCTGGCCCTCAACGGCATCGACCCAACGGCCCACATCGCCGTTGAAATCGACAGCTTTGATTTTTTAAAAACCCTTGCTCGCAAACGCCAACGTTTCGACATGGCCATGGTGGACCCGCCCTCGTATTCCACCACCGCGGCCAGCGGTGACCAATTCAATGTCGTCCGGGACCACCCTGCCCTGTTGCAGGCGGTGCTCGGGGTGATGCGGCCCGGCGCCACGGTGATTTTCTCGACCAATCATCAGGATTTCGCGCTTGCCACCGAAGGCCTCGACGTGGCCGGCATCGAAGAGATCACCGCCGCCACCATTCCGCAGGACTATGTGCGCAAGCGCCGGCCACCGATTCACCGGTGCTGGCAAATCGATGTGAGAGCTGAGGAATAAAACCGCCTGAGGGATGAGGGATGAAACCTGAAACCTGAAAGCCTCAAGGGATGAAGGGTTTGCGAAGAATAAAGGATTGGTAAATGGTTTCTAAAGAATTCATAAAATTATGGGAACCCCGGTATGATGTAAAAAAATATCCGGTAAGTTTTTACCTTTCTCATCTTGATAAAATTCAAAAAACAGACACGCCAGAAACGCTCAAAATAAGTCTGATAGCCTTGCTTCATTGGAAAGATGGGAAGGCCGCTGAATATGAATTCGGCAAAATTTCCGCAAAGCCAAACATATTAAATCCAATTCTCATCCAGACAGGTTCCTCGATGAATTCTTTTTTCCAATTTTTCATGAACTTGAGGCGGTCTAAAGAAAGTGAACTCTTCTCGTTTGCACGGCTTTTTCGAGAAAAATTGAATGATATGTGGAAGACAGTGGTTATCCCGGCGTTTGTGCTCCATGTGGCTAGGCCAGATAGACTGCCAATAATTGATCAACATACGATAAGAGCTTTTCTGTGCCTAACCATTGGCAATATTGTTGAAAAGCCAAAGATTACTTGGGATATATGGGAAGCCTATCTTAGTTTTTTTTCAGGATACGGCTTCAGCTTCTGGTCATGATCGTTGTTTCGAAGACCGCAGCCGTCTTGATCGTGCCCTCTTTGCCTATGGGAAGTCGTTAAAATGTATTGAGGGAGCTAACGACAGAATCAATGGGCCAAAGCCACCCTACGATAAAATTCGAGGAGATCTTTTGGGTAAAAGTGGCCCGACCCTTTGGGGGCGACAAATTCCAAGAATTAGAATTGTTCCACCAGCCTGCAATGTCGTTAAGGCTTTGAAAGAATATATTGAAATTGGTAATTTTAACGAACTGGCTCAATACAAAAAGCAAAACCTCCGTGATCTGGGCCTTCATCTTCTCCCGAAATCAGGCTTGATGGCGCTATTATAAGAACCCGGCGGAAAAGAGGCGCAAAATCTCCTCCATTCCTATAAAATTAGGACAGAAAATGAGGCCGATAAAAGCTTTCTGCCGAGACCTATACTTGATGCTTTTCTTGTTGGCTGGGCAAGATTGAAGGGAGGCTCCCGTCAAAAACAAATCGCATCATTTCTCCACGACTCTGGATTTGGCGGCACCCCAAATGCGTCAACGGCGGTAGTTACTGTCGGAAAAACAACGGGGCAATTGTTCGGCCTTCTTGACGATTGCGCTGCTCCCACGACGCTTTTTCGGTCCTATTTCGGCACATAAATAGCGCCCTTGTTCCCCCCATCCCCGTGTTTCCCTGCCGATCCGACTTTTTGGTTTTCGTTCTTTTCCTCAGGTTTCAGGTTTCATCCCTCATCCCTGTTTTCTTACGCCATCCGCTCTGCAACGATCTCGCTGATTTCCCTCACCTGCAGGCACCCTTCCAGCTTTTCCTGTTTGACGGCTTCTTCGAACATGATCGCGCAGGTCGGGCAAGCCACAGCCAGGACTTGAGCACCGGTGGCCACGGCCTCGCGGACCCGCACCCGGGCCGCGGCATCGGCTCCCGATCCTAATATGCCGGTGACCAGGTTGCCGCCGCCGCCCCCGCAGCACAGGGCATTTTGCAGATTGCGCTCCATTTCCACCAGTTTGAGGCCCGGCACGGCGGCAAGCACCTTGCGGGCGCTCCAGTACTCTTTGTTGTGCCGTCCCAGATAGCACGAATCGTGGTAGGTGACGGTTTGGGCCGGCCCATCGTCCCGGAAACGGGCCTTGGCCATGCGGGCCGCCACCACCTGGGTATAGTGCTGGACCGCCAACGCCCCACCCGATTTCGGGTAGTCGTTTTTCAAGGCGTTGAAGCCGTGGGGGGAAAGGGCGATGATACTGCCAGCACCGGCAGCGGCAAAGGCGGCGGTGTTGGTCGCCGCCAGTTCCTCGAACAGGTCGTACTCTCCCATGGCCTTGGCCTCGTTGCCGTCGGACACTTCGTCAGCCCCCAAGATTCCGAACGATACCCCCAGGCGGGCCATCAGGCCGGCAACGGATCGGGCGATCTGCTGGCCGCGCGGGTCATAGGCGCCTTCGTCGCCGACCCAAAACAGGTGGTCCTGACCGGCAAAGGCCGCCACTGCGGTTGATACGGCCCAGTCGGCCCTTTTGCGGCGCGCCACGCCATAGGGGTTGCCGTATTTTTGCAGACGCTCCAGGCAATCGCGCACCGCCGGGGGAACGGCGCCGCCGGCCAGCAGTTGCTCTTTGCCGGCGGTAAAGGCCATCAGCAACTGGTCTTTAATATTGGCCAAGGTGCACTGCTCGACACAGTTGCCGCAGGCGGTGCAGGAAAACAAGATGTCCTGCAAGCGCGGACTTGTTTTGATCCTTCCTTCCAGCCAGGCCCGGATCAGCCACATGCGCCCGCCCGGCGAATAGGTTTCAAAACGCCGTTCCAGGTAGGCCGGACAGTTGAAGTCCGCGTAGTTGCCGGGAAGCTTGCAATAGCCGCAGCGAAAGCAGCGGTGCAATATATCGGCGTGGCGCATCAGTTGATCTCCCAGTTGCCGGGGTTCATGATCCCTTGAGGGTCCAACACCTTGCGGATGGCCTGAATCAGGTCGAAAGCGCCCGGGTCCATACGGCCGATGATTTCTTTTTGGGCCGGGGCCTCGGCCTTCCAGGGAATCGCCCCGATGGCAATGACCCTCTGGTTGGTTCGGGCCAGGGCGTTTTGGGCCTGTTTGACGTCTTGGGGGTCGGCGCGGTTGAAGGCATAGGCGAAAAAAAACATCATGCAGTGGTTGGCGCCGATGACCCTGGCCCCCAGCGAATAGCTCACCCTGAGGTCCGCGGCGATTTCAAGACCGATCCGGTAGGCATCGGCGAAAAGATCCACCGGCATGATCGCCCCCACGTACTCGAAGCCACCGCCCTTGCGCACGTCGGCGAACCGCGACAGGGTGCGGCCCGGCACCTCGAGAAACGGATGCTTCATCGCCTTGGGCAGGGGCATGAACCCGCCGGTTTTCCGGTCGATGATCGGCCGGACCGAAGCCCGAATGAGGTTGCGCTTCCAGATGAGTTCTTCCTTGGAACCGGCCCCATAGCTGATGTTGCAATGTAAAAAGCCCCTGGCCCAATCCGGCTTGGGCGACATCCAGGCCGTCATGTCCTCGCCGATCTGGGTGCCGGAGAGCCGGTACATGACATCCGGCATCAATTCGGGATCTTCGCAGACGAAAATGTCCACGTCGTTGAAGCGGTGATTGGGATAAAGCTTGATGGCCAGACGGGTGATGATTCCCGTGGTGCCGGCCCAGCCCAGAAAAAGCCCCGCAAGATCGGGCAGCGGGGCACGGGCGAACCAGTAAGGCGAGGCGGAACAAGAGCCGATGCGCACCAGTTTGCCGGTGGGCAGCACCACTTCAAGGCCATTTAGCATGTCGGAGTGAAACCCGCCGACCAGCGACAGGTGCCCGGAACCGTGGATGGAGACGTTGCCGGCCACGGTGGCCGCGGGCGGGGCATCAGGGCAGGAATGCTTCAACTGCGGGTGGTGCTTTTTCAAATAGGCCTGAAGCATCCCCTGGGAAGTGCCGGCCTCCACCAGCGCATAACGGCTCATCGGGTTGACCTCGATGACGCGGTTCATCCGCTTCATGTCCACCACGATGCCGCCTCTCAGGGGCCGCGACAATCCGGACAGGACCAGGCCGGCGCCCAAGGGGACAACGGGGACCTTGCGCTGGTTGGCCAGTTCCATGATGCGGCAAACCTGCTCGGTGGTGTCGGGTAATACGACGGCATCCGGCAGGCAGGCAGGCATGGTGCCCGGGTCCATCGAATAGATGTAGAGCTCTTCGGGCCGGTCCGATACATACTCCGGCCCCACGATCGCCGCCAATGCCTCGCAAAGGGTGGACATCGTCATTTTCCGTTCAAGGTAGCGCCATCTGGCAAAGGTCGCTCATCAAAATCGGCGTGATCCCAGCCTCGGCTACCGCCTCGGCCAGGGTGATCATGCAGGCCGGGCAGTTGAACACGCAGTAGGCGGCCCCGGCCCGCACCATGTCCGCGATGTTGCGGGCCTGCACATCGTCGGCCAGATCGTCTTTTTGGTGGGCCCGCAGCACCTGGCCGCAGCACAGGGCGTTGTCGCCGTCATAGGTGCGCTTGACCCGCTCGACCCCGATGCGGGTAAAAATGTCATCCACCCAGTGCCGGGTCCCGGGGGCCAGCCGGTTGGAGCAGGGCCGCTGGTAGGCCACCTTGGCGTTGATGGGCTTGACCTGATCGGCCAGGGCATCCAGGCGGCCGGCAAGATACTCGAAAAGGTGGACGCACCTGAAGGGCACATCGATCCCGAAGGCAGGGGCCAGTTGGGTGAAGGTCCCGTAGCACTCGTCATGGAAGCAGACGATTTCATCCACCCCGCTGTCCTTGAGATAACCGTTCCAGATGTTGTCGATCATGCGGGGCAGCCGCTCCCGGATCACCGAGGTCTTGCCGAAGTGCAACCACATGATGTTGCAAAAAATGTCACTGCCCACGATCATCGAGGCCCCTTCGAAGAGCCTTCCGCGCACGCAACCGGTGAGCATCGGGAAATAGCACATGTCGATCACCGGTTTGGCCACCCGGGCCGGGACCATGGTGCCCCGGGGCTGCATCATGATCTGCTGCTGTCTGGTGATGGGGGCCGGCACCGGCAACAACCCGCGTTTTTCCTGGAGTTCGACGATCTGGTAAAAAGGGTGGTTCGCGTTGGGACAGCGCTCCTCGCAGGCATAGCAGGTGGCGCAGTCGTTCAGGACCTGGGAATGCTCCCCGCGCAGTATTTTTTGTTTTTCGCGCCGGGCCGCTTCCAGATCAAAACGCATGTACTGGCAGCCGGTAAGACAGTCACAGGTGGGACAGCGTTCACAAACCAGAGGATCGTGGTTGAGTGTGCCCATATCAGGCTCTCCTTGGGGGCCGCTGCCGACGTCGGCAAAGAGGCCTTTGGTCCGTTGGGAGTAAAATCGATGGCATTGGCGGCCGTTGGCGTTAAAGCCCCGGTCATTGGGCCGGCCGGCGCTTGTCCTTGAAGATGTGATCGGAGATGACGATGCGCTGGATTTCCGATGTGCCTTCATAAATGGTGAACACCCGGGCATCGCGAAAAAACCGCTCCACGGGATAGTCTTTGGTATAGCCGTAGCCGCCGAAAATCTGGATGGCCTTGCCCGTGATGCGGTTGACCATTTCCGAGGCAAACAGCTTGGCCATGGAAGCTTGGGCGGTATAGCGCTCCTTGCGGTCCTTCATCGCCGCGGCCGAAAGCATGAGTTGTTTGGCCGCCTCGACCTCCGTGGCCATGTCGGCAATGATCCAACGCAGGCCCTGGAACTTGGCAATGGGCTGGCCAAATTGCGTCCTTTCTTTGGCGTATTTGACCGAGGCATCCAGGGCCGCCTTGGCCACGCCCACGGACTGGGCCGCGATACCGATACGGCCGCTGTCCAGCCCGGTCATGACCAGCTTGAACCCCTCGCCTTCAGCCCCCAAACGGTTTTCCACCGGAACCCGGCAGTTGTCAAAAACAAGATCCACCGTGTCCGAAGCGCAAAGGCCCAGCTTGTCCTCCACATGGCCCACGCTGATGCCGGGAAACGACTTTTCGATGATAAAGGCGCTGATGCCACGATGCCGCTGGCCCGGATCGGTCTTGGCCGTGACGATGACCAGATCGCAGTTCTTGCCGGTGGAGATAAACCGCTTGGTGCCGTTGATCACGTAGTGGTCGCCGTCGCGCGCCACGGTGGAGGACTGGCTCACCGGATCAGAGCCGGCATGGGGTTCGGTCAAGGCAAAGGCCCCGATGATCTCCCCCCGGGCCAGGGGTTTGAGGTATTTTTGCTTCTGGGCCTCGGTGCCGTAATGCAGGAGGCTTTCGCAGACGATGGAGTTGTGCACCGACATCACCACGGCGGTGGAAGCGCAGGAATACGCGATTTCCGACAAGGCCAGGGCATAGCTGACCGTGTCGGTGCCGGCCCCGTCATAGTGGATCGGCACCATCATGCCCATCAAGCCCAACTCAGCCATTTTTTTAAGATTTTCAATTGGAAATTCCTTGGTGCGGTCACGCTCGGCCGCAGTGGCAGCCACCACCTTGCGGGAAAATTCCCTGGCCATGGACTGGATCATGAGCTGTTCGTCGGTGAGCTTGAAGGACATGGCAATCTCCGAGGCTAAGGTTAATGCCGCTGTCGCGGCAGGCCAGGCCGCTGTCGCGGCAGGTTAGGCCGCTGTCGCGGCAGGTTGAGGTTAAGGTTAAGGCTAAGAAAAAGCAGGATTCGTTCCTCTCGACCTCAACCTCAACCTTAACCTCAACCTCCTGCTAAGGTTGGTAGATGGTCACCAGCAGCACCGCCGGTTTGTCGCCGACATTGCGCAGCTTGTGGCGGATCCCCGAGTTGAAATGCAGGCAATCGCCCTGGCTGAGCCGGTTGACGTGATCGCCCACGGTGACTTCCACCTGGCCTTCCAGCACGTAGTCGAACTCCTCGCCTTCGTGCTGGTACTCCACGCCTTTATGCTCGGAGAGCGGGTCGATGGTCACCTTGAATGCCTTGAGGTGTTTGTTCTCCGCACCGGGGGTCAAGGTGGTGTAAGCGTAATTTTCGGTACGCTTGGTATAGGCCTTGATCCGCTTGGAAAGCTGGGACTCTTGTTCCTTCCAGAACTGGGCCGAGTCGATATCCAGTGCCCGGCCGATCTGCAGCAAGGTGCCCACCGGCGGGATCGCCTTACCCGCCTCCAGCTTTTTGAGGTATTCCAACGAAAAGCCGGTCTGGTTGGCCAGCATGTCCAGGGTAAGGTTTTTTTTCAGCCGGGCCTGCTTGATCTTGGCGCCCAGGCCCACCGGCTTGTCGGTTTTTTTCGTCGGCATCGTACCCCCAATTTTTTTTGCCCGAAGGACGGCAAAAAAAATTTAGTGAAACCGCTGGCGCGGTTTACGTTAAATGCTTTTCCGATCGCTCAACGGCTGTGCAAATCACCATCGCTTTCAACCATAACTCCCTGCTTTGCGCCGCGCCAGCGGCGGTAGTACAAACAATTGCACCGCCAGGCGCAATTATTTGTACTCGTAGAAACCGCGACCGGTCTTGCGCCCCAGCCAGCCGGCTTCCACGTACTTGCGCAGCAGGGGACAGGGCCGGTACTTGCTGTCCTTGAACCCGGCGAACAAGGTCTCCATGATGGCCAGGCAGGTGTCCAGCCCGATCAGATCGGCCAGGGCCAACGGCCCCATGGGATGGTTCATGCCCAGCTTCATCACCGTGTCGATGTCCTCGCGGTTGCCCACCCCGTGGTAGAGGCAGTACACGGCCTCGTTGATCATGGGCAACAGGATGCGGTTGGCGATAAATCCCGGATAATCGTTGGCCTGGGCCGGGGTCTTGCCCAGGCGCTTGGCCAGATCCCAGGTGAGCTGGAAGGTTTCATCCGAGGTGGGCAAGGCCCGGATCACTTCCACCAGTTGCATCACCGGCACCGGGTTCATGAAATGCATCCCGATGACCTTGGCCGGCCGTCCGGTCTGGGAGGCGATGCGGCCGATGGGAATCGAAGAGGTGTTGGAGGATAAAATGGCATGGGGCGGACAGGTTGCATCGAGTTCTTTGAAGATGGCGAACTTGATGGTTTCGTTTTCCGTGGCCGCCTCCACGACAAAATCCGCGCCCGACAAGTCCTTCAGGCTGACACTGCCCCTGATCCGCCCCATCAGGGCATCCTTGTCCGCGGCGCTCATCTTGCCCTTTTCCACGCTGCGGGCCAGATTCTTGGCGATGGTGCCAAGCCCCTTGTCCACGAACTCCTGCTTGATATCGTTCATGATCACGTCAAGCCCGGCCGCCGCGGCGACCTGGGCGATGCCGTTGCCCATCTGCCCGGCACCGATGACGGCAAATGTTTTGATCTCCATAAAAATATCCTCCTTCGTCGGATCTTTTTATAAAATTAATTTGTTAAAAACCTGGGGAAAGCTGCGGTTCCGATCAACACGATCGTTTTCCCCAGTCCTTTACTTAAAACTTAAATCTTAAAACGTAAAACTGTCGTCACCTCGTGACGACCATTGCTACCGCCTCGCCTCCGCCCAGGCACAGCGAGGCCAGACCGGTGTGTTTGTCCTGGCGGATCATCTCATAAATCAGGGTGACCAGGACCCGGGCCCCGCTGGCGCCGATGGGATGGCCCAGGGACACGGCTCCGCCGTTGACGTTGACTTTTTCCGGATCAAGGGACAGTTCGCGCAGCACGGCCACGGTGGAGCCAGAAAACGCCTCGTTGATTTCGTAAAGGTCCACCTCGGCAGCACCGATACCCTGCTTGGCCAGGCATTTGGGAATGGCCAGGATCGGGGCCACCAGCACGTACTTCATGTCCAGGCCGGCCGCGGCCTGGGCTCCGATGCGGGCGATCACCGTGCAGCCCAACGCCTCGGCCTTTTCACCCGACATCACCACGCAGGCCGCAGCCCCGTCGCTGATCACCGAGGCGTTGCCCGCCGTACCCACCCCGTCCTTGGCAAAGGCCGGCTTCATCGCGGCCAGGGCCTCGTAAGGGGTTTCCCGCGGGCACTCGTCCTTGGCAAAAAGCTGGGGCGGGCCTTTGCGCTGGGGCAGGGGCACGGCCACGATCTGGCTGTCAAAACGGCCCGCGGCCATGGCGTCCAAGGCCCGTTGGTAGGACTGGGCCGCATAGCGGTCCTGGTCCTGCCGCGAGATGCCGTATTTTTGCGAGCATAGCTCGTTGGACATGCCCATGTGAAAATCGTTGACGATGTCCCACAGGCCGTCGCGAATCATGTGGTCCTGGAGGGTGCCGGGGCCCATGCGGTAGCCCATGCGGGCCTTTTCCAGAAAGTAGGGGGCCTGGGTCATCGATTCCATGCCGCCGGCCACCACCACTTCGGCATCACCGGTGGCAATGGCCTGGGCCGCGAGCATCACCGCCTTGAGCCCCGAACCGCAGACCTTGTTGACGGTGATGCAGCCCACTTCCCAGGGCAGGCCGGCCTTGATCGCGGCCTGACGGGCCGGGTTCTGACCGCAACCGCATGGCAGGACCTGGCCCATGATCACTTCATCCACCACAGCTTTGTCGATGCCCGCCCGGGCGATGGCCTCCTTGATGACCAGTGCCCCCAGGTCCGTGGCGCCCACGTCTTTGAGGGCCCCGGCAAAATTGGCCAGCGGGGTGCGCACCGCGCTGACGATGACCGCTTCACGCATCGCATAACTCCCTAAAGTTAAGGTTAAGGCCATAGCCGCTGTGGCTGCGGGTTAAGGTCGTGACCACTTGCGCTGCAGGTTAAGGTTGAGGTTTAGAAAAAACAGGATGCCTTTCACTCAACCCCAACCTTAACCTCAACCTGCCGCGATAGCGGCCTACATCCCCCGCCGGTACCGTCCGCCCACCTCGTAAAGGGCCTGAGAAATCTGACCCAGCGAGCAAACCTTCACGGTTTCCATCAGTTCGGCAAAGATGTTGTCGCCGGCCAGGGCCACCTGCTGGAGCCGTTCCAGGGCCGCTGGGGCCTTAGCGGCGTTGCGTTGCTGAAAATCGGCCAGACGCTTGAGCTGGCTTTGCTTTTCGGCTTCGGTGGCCCGGGACAGTTCGACGTTTTCGGCCATTTCCGTATAGTCGGCCGTGGTGTCGCGGAACGTGTTGACCCCGACGATGGGAAGCTTTCCCGTGTGTTTCTGGATTTCGTAGTAAATGGATTCTTCCTGGATCTTGGAACGCTGGAAACCGGTTTCCATGGCGCCCAGAACCCCGCCGCGGGCCGTGATGTTGTCAAAAACCTGCAAGACCGCTTCTTCCACCAGGCGGGTCAGTTCTTCCACGATAAAACTGCCCTGGTTCATGTTCTCGTTTTTGGCCAGGCCCCATTCACGGTTGATGATCAACTGGATGGCCAGTGCCCGGCGCACCGACTCGTGGGAAGGGGTGGTGATGGCCTCGTCAAAGGCGTTGGTGTGCAGGCTGTTGCAGTTGTCGTAAATGGCGCACAGGGCCTGCAAGGTGGTGCGGATGTCGTTGAACTGGATGTCCTGGCTGTGCAGGGACCGGCCCGAGGTCTGGATGTGGTATTTGAGCATCTGGCTGCGCTCGGCCCCGGCGTACTTGTGTTTCAGTGCCACGGCCCAGATGCGGCGGGCCACCCGGCCGATCACCGTGTATTCGGGGTCCATGCCGTTGGAAAAGAAAAACGACAGGTTCGGGGCGAAACTGTCCACGGGCATGCCCCGGGACAGGTAGTATTCCAGGTAGGTGAACCCATTGGCCAGGGTCAGGGCCAACTGGGTGATGGGGTTGGCCCCGGCTTCGGCGATGTGGTAGCCGGAAATCGACACCGAGTAAAAATTGCGCACGTTCTGATCGATGAAGTACTGCTGGATATCGCCCATCATCTTCAAGGCGAACTCGATGGAAAAAATGCAGGTGTTCTGGCCCTGGTCTTCCTTGAGGATATCGGCCTGGACCGTGCCGCGCACCCGGGCCAGGACATCGGCCTTGATGCGGGCGTAAGTTTCAGCGTCCGGATCCTTGCCGTTTTGCGCTTTGAAACGCTCCGCCTGCTGGTCGATGGCCGTGTTGAAAAAAAGCGCCAGCATGATCGGCGCCGGACCGTTGATCGTCATGGACACCGAGGTGTTGGCCGCGGTCAGGTCAAAACCGCCGTAAAGCACCTTCATGTCCTCCAAGGTGCAGATGCTCACCCCGGAGGTGCCCACCTTGCCGTAGATGTCGGGGCGCAGTTGGGGATCAAAACCGTACAGGGTCACCGAATCAAAGGCCGTGGACAGGCGTTTGGCCTCGTAATTGGCCGACAGCATTTTAAAGCGCCGGTTGGTCCGGGCCGGGTCCCCCTCACCGGCAAACATGCGGGTGGGATCCTCGTCGGCCCGCTTGAGGGGAAACACCCCTGCGGTGAACGGGAAACGGCCGGGTACGTTTTCTTCTCGCAGCCAGCGGTAGATTTCCCCCGGATCGGCAAAACGGGGCAGCACGATTCGGGGAATGGCGGTGTGGGACAGGGAGGTCCAGGTCAACGGCAGCCGTATTTCCTTGTCCCGCACGCAAAACACCAATTCGTTTTGACCGTACTGGTGCCTGATTTTTTCCCAATCGTCCATCAGCCGGGTGGTTTCCCGATTCAGCCGGTCCTTGGACAGCTCGATTTCCTCCCTGAGGCGCTGGAGCAGTTGGGATGCCTGGCCGCTGGCGTCATCGCCCTCGATTGACCGGACGCTTTGTTCCAGGTGCCAGGTTTGGCGCAGGGTCTCGGCCTGTGTGGCCGTGACCTGGTGGTAGTTTCTCACCGTGTCGGCGATCTCCGACAGGTAGCGGGTGCGCTCCGGCGGGATGATGATGGTTTTGGAGGTGGATGTTTTGGTTTCTGGCCTGGCGATCCGGGTGGTAAACCGTACGCCGGTTTTGGTGGCGATGGTGTCCAGCAAGTGGTGAAACAAGGCGGTAACCCCATCGTCGTTGAACTTGGCGGCGATGGTGCCGAAAACCGGCATCTGCTCCAACGGCGTATCCCAGTCTTTCCGGTTGCGCTGGACCTGTTTGCGCACATCGCGGACAGCATCCTCGCCCCCGCGCTTTTCGTATTTGTTGACCACCACCAGATCGGCATAATCGAGCATGTCGATTTTCTCCAGCTGGGTGGCGGCGCCAAACTCGCTGGTCATCACGTACATCGCCACGTCGGCCAGATCGATGATCCGCGAATCGCCCTGGCCGATCCCAGCGGTTTCGGCAATGATCAGGTCAAAGCCGGCGGCCTTGACCACATCGAGCACTTCGGGCAGAGCCTCGGGCAATTCGGTGTTGGAGCGCCGCGTGGCCAGCGAGCGCATGTAGATGCGGGCACTGCCGATGGCATTCATCCGGATGCGGTCGCCGAGCAGTGCCCCGCCGGTTTTGCGGCGCGACGGATCACAGCTGATGATGGCCACGTTGATCGCGTCTACGCCGTTTAATATCCGCAGGATCAACTCATCGGTCAGCGAGGATTTTCCCGATCCGCCGGTGCCGGTGATGCCCACGACGGGCCGGCACTTGTGGCCGATCTTGGCCTTGAGCGCGGCCCGCAGGCTGTTCAACGCCGCCGGGTCGTTGGCCTTGTAGGTTTCCACCGCGGTGATCAGCCTGGCCACGGCCAGGTGGTTGGCCGGCCCCAATTGGTCCACGTCCAGGCTCTGGCCGGTGAGCGTGGAAAAATCAGCGCTTTCCATCAGGTTGTTGATGATACCTTGCAGGCCGATGCGGGCACCGTCTTCGGGCGAATAAATCCGGGTGACACCGTAAGCCTCCAGTTCGCGGATCTCCGAAGGGATGATCACCCCTCCGCCGCCGCCGAACACCTTGATGTGGCCGGCACCTTTTTCACGGAGCAGATCCACCATATATTTGAAAAATTCAAGGTGCCCGCCCTGGTAACTGGACACCGCCACGGCCTGGGCGTCCTCATCGATGGCCGCATCCACCATTTCCTGGACCGAACGGTTGTGGCCCAGGTGGATCACCTCGGCACCGGTGTCCTGAATGATACGGCGCATGATGTTGATCGAGGCGTCGTGACCGTCGAAAAGGGCGGTTGCCGTTACGATGCGTACATGGTTGGACGGTCGGTAGGGGGCGATGTCTTCGATACTCATGGCCTCTCCTTTGCAGCGGGTCGCCGCCGGTGCTCAACCTCGGGTCTTGACGGTCAACCCCAAAATGAATGCCGTCTGTTGGGCGATGTAGTCGTCGATGGTGAAATGGCGCGACAGGTACCAGCGCCGGAACGTCCACATGTGGCCGAGCACCGAAATGTTGTGGGCGGCCAGTTCGATGGCCCTGTCGTCGATGGACGCCAAATCGCCGCTGGCCACCAGTCTGGCCAGTGCCTGCACAAACAACCCGGTGATGCGCAGCTCGTTGTCCAAAACCCGTTTTTGCCACTGGGGCGGCAGGGATTGGGTTTCCTGATAGATCAGCAAGATAAAGTCGCTCATCCGGTGGCAGACCAGAAAGTACTCGCGGATCACCTCGGCAAGGGCATTGCGGCCCCTGGCCCTGGCCATCGCCTCGGTCACGCCTTTTTCCACCTGGGAGTGGATCGACTCACAGACAAGGTAGAGCACGTCCTCTTTGGAGGCGATATATTCGTACATCGAGCCGATGGAGATGCCGGCGGATGTTGCGATCTGGCGGGTGGTCGTCTTGTGAAAGCCCTGCTTGATGAACAGCTTCACCGCGGCTTCCACGATCTGACGCCGGCGCTGCTCGACCAGGTCTTGATTTTTGACCTGGGTCGGCACATCACTGGTGCGGTGTTGCATGCGTGATCCCGGGGGAAAGGCCCATGCAGGGCCAGTTTAATGAACGAGCGCTCGGTCAACTTGCTATCATGGAGGCCATGGCCTGTCAATGATCAATTTGGCGCCCCCAAAGGACAAAAACGCGAAAACCTATTTTATTTGAGGGCATAACAAAGCCTCGCCGGTTAACCGCGATTTTTTGTTGACAAGGTTTTCACCGGCAGATAAATATGACCGAGCGCTCGTTCATAATTTCTCGCCATAGAAGGAGGTCAACTTTGGATTTCGATCTTACCACCGAACAGGAAATGATCCGCAAGGAGGTACGCAAGTTCGCCCAGAGCGAAATTGCGCCGGTGGCCCTGGAACTGGACGAAGCCGAAGCGTTTTCCGCCGAGTTGACCCGCAAGATGGGAGACATCGGCCTTTTCGGGATGTTCGTGGCCGACCGTTACGAGGGCCAAGCCATGGACTATGTCTCCTATATCATTGCCGTTGAGGAAGTGGCACGGGTGGACGGATCCCAGGCCGCAACCGTGGCCGCCGGCAACTCTTTGGGGATCGGCCCTCTTTACTACTTTGGCAGTGAAGCCCAGAAACAAAAATACCTGCCGGCACTTTGCCGCGGCGAAGGCCTTTGGGGGTTCGGTCTCACCGAACCCACGGCCGGCTCGGACGCCGGTGGTTCCAAAACAACGGCGGTCAAGGACGGCAACCACTGGGTGATCAACGGTTCCAAGATATTTATCACCAACGCGGCCTGCGACATGACCATGGGGGTGACCGTTCAGGCCGTCACCGGCACCCGCCCGAACGGCAAGCCCGAGTACACCTGCTTTATCGTTGAAGCCGGCACCCCGGGATTCAGGGCCGTCGCCATGAAGCACAAGATGATGTGGCGCGCCTCCAACACGGCTGAACTGTATTTCGACGATGTGCGCGTGCCCGAGGAAAACATCCTTGGCCAGCGCGGGGACGGCTTTCACCAGATGCTCAAAACCCTGGACGGGGGCCGCCTGTCCATTGCCGCCATGGGTCTGGGTGGTGCCCAGGGGGCCTATGAACTGGGACTCAAATACGCCCAAAAGCGCGAACAGTTCGGCCAACCCATCAGCAAGTTCCAGGCGGTGGCCTTCAAGCTGGCCGATTGTGCCGTGGAAATCGAATGCGCCCGCAACCTGCTCTACAAAGCCTGCTGGCTCAAGGACAAGGGCCGGCCCTTTGAAAAACTGGCCGCCATGGCCAAGCTTTACTGCTCGGAAGTCATGGGCCGCGTAGCCGATCATGCCGTGCAAATTCACGGTGGCTACGGCCTGATGAAAGAGTACAACGTGGAGCGCTTCTACCGCGATCACAAGCTGCTGGAGATCGGCGAGGGCACATCCGAGGTGCAGCGTCTGGTGATTTCACGGTATATCGGATGCTGATGCGGTAAAACCGGCGCTTCGGACGAGTCCGACACGTCAGACCGGTCCGACTTGTCCGACAGCGCCCCGGCCCCGACAAACCCAACCCTGGAGCTGTTTTATGGAAAACCAAGTCCTGCTCACCGAAAAACGCGACGGCATCGCCCTGGTGACCCTCAACCGGCCCGAGGTGATGAACGCCTTCAACTTTGCCCTGCTGCACGCCCTGCGCGATGCCGTCGAAACCCTGCGTTTTGACCGCAGCGTGCGCGTGATCGTCATCACCGGGGCCGGGGACAAGGCCTTTTGCTCGGGGGCCGATTTGAAGGAAAGGGCCACGCTGGCCCCGGACGATGTGCGCCGGTACATCTTTACGATCCGCAACCTGTTCACCACCATCGAGTATCTCAACAAACCGGTGATCGCCGCGGTCAACGGCATCGCCTTGGGGGGTGGCACCGAGCTTGCCCTGGCCAGCGACATCCGTATCGCCGCGGACACCGCCACCATGGGCCTTACCGAAACACGCCTGGCCATCATTCCCGGAGCCGGTGGCACCCAGCGCCTGCCCCGGCTCGTGGGCAAAGGCAAGGCCAAGGAACTGATTTTCACCGGCCGGCGGGTTCCTGCCGCCGAAGCCCTGGCCATCGGCCTGGTCAACCAGGTCTGCCCCCTGTCCGAACTGCTCGATCAGTGCTTCCAGATGGCCGCCATGATCTGCGAAACCGGCCCGGTGGCCATCGAGCAGGCCAAATACGCGATCAACCACGGCTTGGAAACCGACCTGCACACGGGTCTTGCCATCGAATCCAACGCTTACTGGGTGACCATCCCCACGGAGGACCGGATCGAAGCCCTGGCGGCCTTCAAAGAAAAACGCAAGCCGGTGTTCAAGGGGCAATAGCCACCAGGTTTTTGCATTCAATTTCGCCGATAAAACCCTAAACCTTAATCTGTATGGAGGACCCATGACCGAATACGATTACTGGAAGATCTTTCCCCGCATGCCCCGCAAGGTGACCATCGGTGATATCACCGTGCGCGACGGGTTTCAGCACGAGGAAAAATTCATCTCCACGGCCGCCAAAAAATACTATGCCGAGGAACTGATTCTGTCCGGATGCCGGAACCTGGAACTGACCAACCTGGGCAACCCCATCGCCATGCCGCAATTTCGGGATGCCGAAGAACTGCTGGCCCACATCCGCAGCGACGGGTTCAAAAAGCGCTGTTCCCAAAAGGGGATCAACATCGACGAGGTGATCATCACCGCCGTGACCATCCGCGAGCGGGCCGTTGACCGGGCCATTGAACTCAAGCACAAAGGCCTTGGCCCGGACCGGGTCCTGATGATGGTGTCCACCGAAGAAGAGCACCACTTCGCCAATTCCGGCACGACCCTGCCCGACTATTGGCGCGAGGCCGAGCGCTGTATCAAAAAATGCCGCGATGCCGGCCTGATGATGTGCGGTACGGTGAGCACCATCTGGGGCAGCCCCATCGGCGGGGCCACGGAACTCAAGGACGCCGTCGAATTCACCCGGCGCTGGCTGGAAATCGGGGCCCACGACATCGAACATGCCGACCATGACGGATCGGCCAGCGCGCCCCAGGTGTACCGCTATTTTTCCATGATCATGGACGCCATCCCCGATCCGGCCGTTCACATCGCCCATTTCCACGAGACCAAGCGGGTGGCCTCAGCCTCGGTGCTGGCGGCCCTGCAGGCCGGTATCTGCCATTTTGAAGCCACCCTGGGCGGCCTGGGGGGCCAGCCGGCCAATTTTTTGGACGACTGCCCGGTGCGCGGCACCGGTGATTACTATTACGACGATCCCCGCTACGTGGGCCTGACCTGCCTGGAAGATCTGCTCGTGCAGATCGACGAGATGGGCATCGAACACGGTTACAACGTTAACCGGATCTTGAAGCTTGGAAGCTATTTGGAGCGCACCGTGGGCCGCCGCCTGCGCAGCGAGGCCATCATCAACGGCCGCACCCTCAGGGAAGGCCACCCCGAGTATGCCCGCCCGGGATTGCAAAAACTCAAGCAAAGGCTTGGCGAAGCCGCCGGGCAAAAACTTCCCCAGGAATGGGCCGACCAGGCCGTTTTGCCCGAGCACCTGCGCCATCTTTCCCCGGGGCCCGGTGCCAAGGCCGCCTGCTGATGGAGGATGCCGTGAAAAAAAAGGATGCCCCGCCCCACATCAACGTGGATTTTTTCGAGGACTTGACCGGCGATATCGCCAGCCCGGCCCACACGCCCCTTGAGGATGTGGGCCGGCGGATCAACCACCTGCGGGTGGAAAAAGGCCTGGGCCTGGACGAGCTTTCCAGGCTCACCGGTTTTGACGTGGAACTGCTCGCCAAAATCGAAAACGCCGAAGTCCAGCCCCAACTGGGAACGGTGATCAAGCTGTCCAAGGCCCTGGACAGCGCCTTTGGCCGGCTGGTGTCCGGCGTCGGCGACCGGCTCTACGCCATCACCCGCAAGGGTGAACAAAAAGTGGTGTCACGCTCCACCTCGAAAAAGGGCCAGCAAAAGGCCTACACCTACAAAAGCCTGGCGCCCGAGGTCAAAGGCCGTCACATGGAGGCGCTGATTGTCAAGCTGGAGGCCGTCAAGGATCCGGACGTTTCGGTCCACGACGGTGAAGAGTTCATCTATGTGCTCGATGGCCATGTCCGACTGGAAATCGGCGCCGACAAATTCGTTCTCGATCCCGGCGACAGCGCCTACTATCTGTCCACCACGCCCCACGTGATCACGGCAAAGCAAGATACGGCAACGATTCTGGCCGTGCTTTACGAAGGATAGGGCTTGGCTCCTGAGTAGCAGCCACGGCACCGTTTCTGGCATGATCTTCGCCTTTTCGCGTAGAGATCGCCAGTTACGGCCGATGCTGTTGCTCCTTCTTTTTACATTCCCATTGTGATAGACATCGATGGCTTGTTCCAACGAGCAATGGCGGACATGGCCATGGCGCCGATGGTTACCCGGTATACAGAGGAATTGATGTCGCAAAATGGTTACTTAATGGAAAGTGATGATGAAGTCGTCCGACTAGATCGCAAAACATGCGGGCAAAGGGTTGAGCAGCAGGCCCTGCAGGCCGGAATACAACCCGGCATGCGGGTCGCGGATTTGGGCTGCGGTTCGGGAAAAACGACCTTTCATCTACACGGGATTGTTCAACCCGCGGGAACTTGTCTGGGAATGGACATTGCTGCCCAACGAGTGGCGTATGCCCTTTCCCACTATGGCGGCCACCCTGGAATCGATTTCGTCGTCGGTGACATCCGCAAGGACATAACGCATATGGGGTTTTTCGACTTTATCCTGATCCGTTTTGTCTTGGAGTATTATCGCAGTTCTGCATTCGAAATTGTGTGCAATGTCGCCGAAAGGCTCAACCCCGGCGGAACTCTGTGTTTGATCGATTTGGACCACAACTGCATGAACCACTACGGCATTTCCTTACGTTTGGAAAAAGCCCTGACCGGGGTTATGGGTGAACTTGAGGAGACCGCCGATTTTGACTGTTTTGCAGGCCGCAAGCTTTATGCCCACCTGTTTGATCTCGGATTCAATGATATCCATGTCCATATGGAGCCCCATCATCTGATCTATGGACCGTTGAACGAAGTGGATGAATTCAATTGGAATAAAAAAGTCGAAGTGGCTGCGCGATCTTCAGGCTTCCCTTTTGAAGATCTTTACACTGACGGTTTTGCCGGCTTTTTCAATGAATTCCGTCGAACCTTCGCAGATCCGCGACGTTTTACTTATACGCCACTGATCATGTGCTGGGGACGCCGGGCCTAATTGAGCAACTCCGATTGCTCATAAGGGGGTGGGCTGTTTGACGTTTTGTGCCGTTTCTGGATGAATTTGAGAAGACTGGCAATGTAAGAATAAAAACGATCTGGCTCCGCGATTTTAAGGACCCACAAGGCATAGCGCTTTTCAAAAGCGATTTCCTGGCCCATGGCATAGGACTCCGGATAAAGCAAAACCGGGACCTGGGTGCTGTTAAAGAGCGCTGTCAACCGGGCAATGGCGGCTAAAAGCAGATCTTTGGGCAAATGATCCGGGTCGACCACCCATACCGTCATGCAGTTCGTTAAATCCGACATGTTCAACCCGAGGTTGGACAGGTTCACCATAATAACAGCTTTGAGAACACCATCCCTTTTGAGGGTAAACATCCGCATATGGCGTTTAAGGCCGATTTGCCGGTAGGCTTCGGACAACTGCTCACTTTCATCCCCCTGGTCCCAAAAAAACTCAACAGCCGCCACCATCAACCCGCCGGAGTGTTGCTCATAAAAACATGTCAGTTGCTCGATGTCCTCAGGTTGAGCTTTGGACAGGGTCCAGGGCTGAACGAGACCATGCCAGCCGGGCTTTTGACAGGGGAAATGAAAATAGGCCAAAAAGTCTAGAGAACAAAGTTTTCGGTCCCCGAGACTGCGGGCGGCACCCCCGAAGACATGGCTGGGGAACTTGTTTTCCGGCCGGAAAAAGCACATCACGTAGTTCATATGCATCGCGGCCAGCCTGTAGGAGTCATTGATGAAACGCACCGCTTGTTGCAACACCACCAAGCCAGCACGGATCGATGCCGACGTATTGGCGGCATGGTGATGAATCAGCCACGCATTGGGATAAAAGCGCAACATCGCCATATGCCCGAGGATTCTGCCGTTGACCTGATAAACAAAATGTCGTGCGATATCAGGCTGTTCTACATAGAGCTTTTCATAGGTGCGTTTGATGGCCACCTTGTTGGCCTGCACGTAGGCATATTTTTCGGGGTAAACGAAACCGGTTTCGAAAAAAAACCGCCACAGCATGTCCATATCCAGCGGGTTGCAAAAATAAGAATAGGGCTCGCCAACCCGGTGAATGAGGTTGAGCAGCCGCACATGATCGTTTAGGGCCATGTCCAAGATCGCCAGTCCATAGCGGGACCAGCCGCTGCCGTTGCCCGTGGCGTTGCGGTAGATGACCTGGGCCGTAAACGGGGCGCTGAGACCGTCGGCAAACAAGAGGCTGATGTCGGCGATCACCATGCCGGGCAGCAACACATCCAAGTCGCTGCCGGTTTCCACGGCACACCCGAGGCCGGAGATATCCCTGACATTGAGAACCATCCATTGGCCGGTCAGTGGATGGCGAAAACGGATATCCGGCGACGGAACCAGTTGGATACGGTCACTGCG